>ENA-OSET01001230-OSET01001230.1-sediment-metagenome-genome-assembly--contig:-NODE-1230-length-26900-cov-12.953398_pt1 | contig 26900 bp, 25 predicted proteins | sample MGYA00237882_ERZ534229 | MGnify/ENA primary metagenome ERZ534229 (study PRJEB26408, sample SAMN06266212) | sediment metagenome | isolation source: Hudson Canyon methane seep mesocosm | place... | reverse complement strand
ATGCCTACATTCTGCTCAGCAAAGTAAAATGGTTCATTCGAGCTATAGCCAATCATTACATCGATTTTATCTTCAATTAGATCATCATTTCTGTAAGTATTGTCGATATAGATATAATCATTTTTTAGTAAGTCAGCTTGAAGCAACGTCGCTAAAAGTGGAGCCTGATCGCGGCTAGTGCTATTTAGCATGATGCGTTTTCCAGCCATGTCATAAGGGCTGAAAATTCCGGAAGATTGTTTGCTGATGAATACTAATGGGTTGTGTTGAAAAATGGCAGATAGAGCTCTTATAGGCAGACCCTCAGCATAGTCAAGAATAATGGCTGAGTCACCGATACCATATTGTGCTTGTCCTGAAAGCACCTGATTTACAACGCTGGTATTTTGAGCTAGCTCATGAATTTGGACATCTAGGCCTTCATCTTCATAAAACCCTTTTTCGATAGCAGCATAATAACCAGCAAATTGGAATTGATGGAACCACTTAAGTTGGAGGTTGACTGTTTCTAATTGCTCATCTGGATTATGTTCAGTCGTGCCTGAATAAAGGGGACTTGAAAACATGAGTACTAAAATCGAGATTATTCTAACGATTAGTAATGAGCACTTATCCATATGAATAGAATCCGTAAGGGTTAGACTGTAGATTAACTATATCATTGATAGCTTTGGCATAGTTAATCTGTTGTATTCATGAGAAAACTATATATTAGGAGCCTATATCCAAGCGTCCCAAATATGGGCCCACAGGGGCTTGCCCCTGGAGAACGGGATTATGAGGCGCCATAACCATAACAACCTAAGTATAAGATTGTTATGGTTCAAAGACTATATGTGGCACGTTAGCGACAAGTTGTTTAAAGGTCGTTATCGACCCACAGCGGACAGTCATTATTATTTAGGCTTCCAACTACTCACCCATGAGCGAAACGGCTTCGCCTTGGATAGAACAAAGAAGGTATTTCTTAGTTAAGAATTATTCCCTACACACTTTTAAAGTTTGTAATTCTGATTTCCCAGCACAAATAATTACAATAATTGGACTTCCCAGATTTCATTAGACAGTCTGTAATTCCGAAATGTACGCTTCCTCAAATTTAGCAGGTGAAACACCACCTGTATGTGAGTGACGCTTTTTGGGATTGTAAAACATTTCTATAAAATTAAATATCTCAGCTTTCGCATCATTACGTGTTGAGTATATCTTCTTCCGAACAATTCTCTTTTTGATAGTAGCAAAAAAACTTTCAGCGACAGCATTGTCATGACAGTTTCCACGACGACTCATGGATGGCGTTAGGTTATGTTCTTTTAGAAATGCTAAGTAATCAGCACTACCGTATTGGCTACCTTGATCGCTATGTACCATGACTTCAGATATAGGCTGGCGCTGAACTACGGCCATTAATAGTGCCTTTATCACTAAGTGTTTATCCATACAGCTATCCATTGACCATCCCACAATTCGCCTAGAAAATAAATCCATCACTGTTGCAACGTATAAAAAGCCTTCATAGGTTCTAATATAGGTAATATCACTCACCCAAATTTGATTGGGTTTAGGTGGATTAAATTGACGAGACAATAGATTATCAGCCACTTTAGATGGTTTTCCGCCTGTAATATGTCGTCGTTTATAGCCAATTTGTGCCTTTAACTTATGGTCACGCATGATCTTTGCTACACGATTAACGCTACACAGCTCACCAGCCTCACGTAAGTCTTGGTGGATCCATGGGCTGCCATAAGTCGCCCCGCTGGCAATATAAAACTCTTTGATTAGCTTGAGTAATCGTAGATCTTCAATAGCTCTATCACTCAGTGGCTTCTTTAACCAGGCATAAAAACCACTTCGATGTAATTTAAAGACTCGGCACATGGCGCTCACTGAAAACTCATGTTGATGCTCACGAATGAAGCCGTACTTTACTCTGGGTTGTTGGCAAAGTACCTTGCGGCCTTTTTTAGAATATCTCGTTCCTCCGTCACGCGTTTAAGTTCGGCCTCTAGTTTGGCTAATTTTAATTGGTCATCTGAGGATTTAACTCGCTTGGGTTCATCCGATAACTGGCTGCGCCAGTGATATAAGGTTTTTGTGCAAATTCCTAACCGCTCTGACACCTCAGCAACAGGATAACCACGTTCAGTTATTTGCTTGACCGCCTCAATCTTAAATTCTTGGGTATAACGTTTTCCTTTGCTCATAAACACCTCTGTTTTAAGTTACATTGTAACTGTTAAAAGTGTCTAGCAAAATCTGGGAAGTCCAACATTCACAGAATTTAAAAAAGCAGGATAATCTTAGTTTTATAAAGGCTATGAAATAAGATTAATCCATTAACAAAACCTACTCTATCAACACGCAAAGAAATAAGTTTTCAAGTAAGCTTGGAGGTTATTACAATGATCAATATCAACACCAATGACAAACGTCAACAGACTATACATAAAGTCCATAAGGCTATTGATGAAACATTATCCTTAGCTTAGTATTCACATTTATTTTATCGGCTTGTGGCAATAACGATAATCATGACCATACATCTAAGCTTAGTGGAAAGCAGTTATTTAACCTTCATTGTGCTAGCTGTCATACAGAAAATGGTCGAGGACCATTATTGTTAGGAATTCCTGCTAACAGAGACACTGCTTTAACGGATCAGCAGATTCGAGAAAAAATCCAGCATGGACAAGGATCTGATTCTAATATGCAGGTATTTTCCACAATGCCTGATAAAGAGGCGATTAAAATTATTCGCCACCTTAGAACGCTCGCTAATAATAAATAATTAAGCTACTCGCCAAGGCGCGACTAATACATACTTTTATGCAGTCGCTTAGTATTCAGGTGTTTGCTTAAAGCAGTGTAGGGCATTAAGCAGCCAGATATTCAGTACAGAAATCGATGCAATCACGGCATGCCACAGCGCAGTCTTTACATTGAATATGCTGTTCGTGTTTTATACATTCATCTTCACATGATTCACAGACTTTTACTGCCACTTCTAGAAAAGAATTTAAATGACTCGAATTGTTGGCTGCGAATTTCAGTACTGCCGTGCTGGCTGCGATCAGCTCTTGAACAGAAATTGAGCAATCGGCCAGTGTAGTATCGCCCATTTGAAACATGTGCATGCAATGCTGATTACAGATCTCACCCATTTTGATACATTCTAAAAACGTATCAATCAGCTCTTCTAATTTAATATCAATCGGGATCTGGTGATTCATCTTGCTATGATCAACAGTGACCGCATTCGCATTCAATGATAGTCCTGCACCGATTGCTGCCGATGCCATACCCAAGCCTTTTAATAAGTCTCTACGTGATGTATTGCTTGATTTTTCCACAATGTTTTCCTCTTGGTATATTTATTATTTTATAGCGTGTTTAAACGGGAAGCCTACTTTCCCTTTTTATTCAATGCAACAGTCTCTAGTAGAAGTGCTTCTATATTCTCCAGGCGCTGCTCCATCTCTTTGGTGTGCTCTTTAATCCAGTGAACTTCACCCGCCTCACCTTCACCTGTCTCACGATAATATTCATCATGTTCACGTTGCATTACATCTAATATGACGCCAATCATCATATTCAGAAAAACAAAGGCAGTAAGGAAAATGAAACTTAAATAAAATATCCAGCTCAGTGGAAATTCTGTCATGGTTTCATACATAACATCCGTCCAATCTTCAAACGTTGCGACACGAAATAATGTCAGCATTGCAATAGAGATATTCCCCCACAACACAGGGTTAATATGCTCAAACATAAAACTGCCAATCGCGGCATAGATATAAAAGATGATAAACATCAGTAATACGATATAGCCCATTCTAGGCATGGCTTTAATCAAGGCACTGATTAAAACTCGTAATTCTGGAATAACAGAAATCAAACGTAATACTCTAAAAATACGTAATAGCCTTGCGAGTAAGACACTATCATTACCTTCAATAGGCATTAAGCTCGCGGTAACAATCAGAAAGTCGAATACATTCCAGCCTTTTTTGAAGAAATCAAAAAACCGAGGTTCTGAAGCTAATCTGATAAGTATTTCTGCTAAGAAAAACACGGTAATAAACATGTCTAACCACGCCACGACATTCGCCATCGTTGAACCAATATCATAGGTTTTGGCACCGGTTATCAGCGCTGAAAATACAATAATACTGATGACGAGAAACTCGAACAGTTTGTTCTGGTGGAGATTAAATAATTGTAGCTTTAACTGTTCAACAGCCATGATCTTTTACACTCAATTGATGGATGAATTCATACTCAGACATGAACGATACCAGAGAGTGGATAATTATTGAATTCGGTGCAGAAAGAACACGCTAAAATAACGACGATTATAAGAAGTAATATAGGCAGTTAGTGGATGGGCTAGTCAATAATTACGCATTTAGTCACACATTTTTTATGGATAGGTGCGTAATTGCCCGACAACGACACCTTGAATAGCGATGCGTTTTGCAGGTAATGTAACAGGCTCAAAATCCTCATTTGCGGGCATCAATGTAATGGTGCCATCATCATTTAGTAACATTGTTTTAAGTGTTGCATCATAGCCATCAACCAGTGCCACAACAATATCTCCATGGCGAGCAGTTTGCTGTGATTGAATTACAACATAGTCTCCAGACATGATTGCTTTATCAATCATGGACTCACCATTTACTTTGAGTACAAAGCGGTCTTTTCCTGCAAACATTCCGCCCAAGTCTATTTCTGACTCATCGGGGATAGCTTCAATTAATCGGCCTGCAGCAATGCGGCCCATCATCGGTAAGGTAACAGAGATCTGTTCATCACTAGCTAATTGTTGGTCAACTAAGCGTAAACCTCGTGAGCGGCCTACAAGACGTTCTACGAGGCCTTCATTCACTAATGATTGTATATAGTTGTGCACTGAACCCTGCGATGTCAGTCCAATGCCATGAGCAACCTCTGATAATAAGGGCGCGCGATCATGTTCTTTGAAATAGTGACAGATAAAGTCATACGTATCTTGTTGGCGTTCAGTTAACATAATTAGTCTCTCTACTATTATGAGAATATAGTGAGAAGAAAATATAGAGAACATTTAAGAAAAGATCAACTATTTATTTCAATTTTTATTACTTTACAAATTATCACCAGTATTTATTTAGGCAAAAAAAAACCCCAGCACATAAATTGCTGAGGTTTAAAAGCCATGTTAAAACTTTAAATCTGAGATAATATTCCTTGCAAGAAGCTCTATCTAGGACTCTATTTTAACGATTTCTTTCTGTGATTAACATCACCCATAAGTGGGGTATAGGGGAATAATTAGTGAGCTTCCGCATGAGTGAGATAGAGTGTAAGGCCTATTAGAGAAATACCACCTGCTAATGCAAGCAATTCTAATGGGCTATGAAACTCCATACTGATAGCATGTTCAAAGAAATTGACGATCAAAATCATTAAAATAACACGACCTAAGCGTGTTTTTAAATCATCAAGACTATGTATTGCCAAAACTGACGGTGTTTCAGAAGATTCTGCCTGTTCTATTTTTGAAATAAACAGTTCGTATAAACCTAATGAGAACATTAATAGTACTGTTGCTAACAAATAGCCATCAATCACTTCAACAACATGTGTCACAGTTTCTGCTCGAAATACTTTTCTTTCCTGACCGATTAAGTCAGCTGATGCATAGTCGCCTAAGTGTGCGATCAAATAATAAGCATCTACAGAAGCCATATAAAACATAGCAAAAGCGGTAATCAAACTTACCAATACAGCAATAATTACGACAAAGCGACTATTCCACAGGGCTGTTTCAAATATTTTCTCAAACATTGTGATTAAGCTGCCTGAACGGGAATAGCATGACGTGTATTGATAATGTCATTATTCTCATTTAAATAAACTAGGGTCGGTTTGAAGCTCGCCACTTCTTTTTCATCCAATACGGTGTAAGCACAAATAATAATGCGGTCACCTGGTGATGCTTTATGTGCAGCGGCACCATTTACAGAGATAATATTTGAACCTGCTTCGGCGCGGATTGCATAGGTTGTAAAACGTTCACCATTAGCAACATTGTAGATTTGGATCTGCTCATATTCATGAATACCGGCAGCTTCCAATAAATTGCTATCAATCGCACACGAGCCTTCATACTCCAATTCAGAATGAGTCACACAGGCACGATGTAGTTTTGTTTTAAGTAAAGTCAGTTGCATTTACGATGGTTCAGTAGTTGAGTAACTGCATATTATCGCTTTTTAGGCGAAATCAAGCAAGATTACAGGCAATATTATCAATTAACCGTGCATTTCCTAACCGTGCTGCAACGAGAACTCTAAGGGATTTATCTCCCTGTTCTGCTTGTTCCAAACTGTCTGCATGACGGATATCAACATAATCAGGTTTAAATCCTAAGTCTTGCAGGTGTTTAAAAGCATTTAGCTCTAGCGTGCGGAGTTCAGTATCACCCTGCTCTAGATTTTTTCTCACGCTGAGTAAGGTTTGATATAAAGTCGCTGCTGATTCACGCTGTTGCGCAGTTAAATATTGATTACGTGAACTCATTGCTAGGCCATTATCTTCTCGATATGTTTCAGCACCAAGAATTCTAATGGGGAGATTAAGATCTAATACCATTTTCTTAATTAACAATAATTGCTGATAATCTTTTTCACCAAACACGGCAATATCGGCTTGAACCATATTGAATAATTTAGCGACAACTGTTGCAACACCATCAAAATGACCTGCTCGCGCTTGACCACATAACTTATCATCCATACCAGGCACAGTAATAATCGTTTGTTCGGCCATACCGTTTGGGTAGATAACATTAGCTGTTGGCGTAAACACTAAATCACATTCAGCCGTCTCTAATTTATTAAGATCGTCTTCTAATGTTCTGGGGTAGGCTGACAGATCGTTTTTATCATCAAACTGTAGTGGATTAACAAAAATACTCACCACCACTTTATCTGCAAGCGCTTGTGCCTTTTTAAGCAGTGATAAATGTCCTTGATGTAAATTACCCATGGTCGGTACAAAGGCAACTGTTACTTTATCTTCTCGCCACTGATTAATTTGTTGCCGTAATTCGTCAACACCTGCAACTGCGTGCATCAGTACTGCTGTTCCGGTGTTGGAAACTGACCAGATTTAACATCTTGAACATATTTTGTAATGGCGGCAGGAATTGCACCTGTTTCTGATAAAAAGTCATGGCTAAAACGTGGACGCTTTCCTGGTGTAAGCCCCAACATGTCATAGAGCACCAATACTTGGCCATCACAGTTAGCACCTGCACCAATACCAATAACAGGAATATCGACAGCTGCCGTCACACGATCAGCAAGATCAGCTGGAACGCATTCTAAAACAATCATATCTGCACCAGCTTGTTCTAATGTCAGTGCATCATCGATTACTTGTTGTGCACCTTGTTCATCACGCCCTTGTACTCGGTACCCACCTAAACGGTGTACCGACTGTGGCAATAAACCAAGATGTGCACAAACCGGAATACCACGCTGCGTGAGTTGATTGACTGTATCCGCAACAACAGCTCCACCTTCAAGCTTAACCATTTGCGCCCCGCCTTCGGCCATCAAACGTGCAGCATTACTAATCGCCTGCTCAATATTTCCATAGCTCATGAATGGCATATCAGCGATAACAAACACAGTTTCACTGCCTCGAACGACATTGCGAGTGTGATAAATCATATCGTCTACTGTGACGGGTAAGGTACTTTCTTGCCCTTGAATAACCATTCCTAATGAGTCACCAACAAGAATGACATCTACCCCTGCTTGTTCTAGAGCATAGGCAAAACTAGCGTCATAGGCAGTGAGCATTGCAATCTTATTTTGCTCATCTTTCATTTTTCTAAGACGCGTTAATGTTAACCGGCTCATCTTGATTTCTCTTTTACAGGTAAGGGGTTGTAATACTGTCGTCCACTTTGCAAAGTACTTATTTGCTCAAGTAAGTTCTGATAATCCTGTTCACTATTAACTAAATCAATTTGCTCTGCATTAACAATTAACAACGGGGAGTCATCATAGTAATGGAAAAAATCAGCATAATTGTCGGTTAAACGTTGTAAATAAGCATCTTCAATGTGTTGCTCATAGCCGATTCCACGCTGTGTTACACGGTTTTTTAATACGGCTAAAGGTGCTTGTAGATAAACCACTAAATCGGGTGCGCGATGATGCATTGTTAAATTATCATACACCATATTATATAAAGCCAGTTCATCATCATCTAAGGTTATTTGAGCAAACAAACGATCTTTTTCAACCATAAAATCAGCAACTTGTAGGTCATTAAACAAATCATCTTGCTGAAGATCTTTACTCAATTTCACTCGCTGCATCAAAAAACTAAGCTGAGTAGGTAATGCAGATTGTTTCGGGTGAAGATAAAACTTTTCTAAAAAAGGGTTATGCTCAGGCTCTTCTAATAATGTCGTGCCAGAAAAACTATCTGCCAAACGTTTTACTAAATGTGTTTTACCCACACCTATCGGGCCTTCAACAACAATATAACGATGTGGTATAGAAACTTTATTCATTATTATTCCATTCGCTCTAGCCCATCACGTGGGCAGTCTTTCAGCAGTTGTTCAACATTGCCCAGTAATGGCATTGTTAAATCTGAAGCTATTTCAGCTAAAGGATACAATACAAAGGCACGTTCAGCCACTCCAGGGTGGGGCACTTTTAACCGTTCATCATCAAGAATATTACTGCCATAGACTAACAAATCTAGATCGATTGTTCGCTCACCCCAATGCCGTTGTCTCACTCGCCCTTGTTGCTGCTCAATGTTTTGTAGTGCATCCAATAAGGTATGTGCAAATAAGGTCGTATCTATTTCAACAACAGCATTAATATAATCAGGTTGGTCTTGTGGCCCCATAGGAGGGCTGGAATATAATGATGATTGAGAAATAACTGCAATTTCATCATATTCATTTAATGCAGAAATCGCAGACTCTATCTGAGCGACAGGGTTTTCTAAATTACTTCCCAAGCCAATAAAAACGCCTTTCATTATTCACTCTTTGCAGCAGGTTTTTTTCGACGGCGACGGCGAGGTTTTCGTTTTTTACTAACAGGTGCCAAACTCTTAACCATGGCGTTCTGCTCATCTTCTGTCGCAAATTGGAATTGTGTCCACCACTCCGCTAACTCAGTTAAGGGCTCACCAGATTCGGCACGTAATAATAAGAAGTCATAACCTGCTCTAAACTTTGGATGCGTTAATAGTCTAACGGCACGTTTACCAAAACGCATTTCCAAACGTGGCTGCAAAGTCCAGATGTCTCGCGTCATAATCGTAAAACGTTTTGGCACGGCCACACGTTTAACTTGTTCCATAATCACATCCGTTGACGCACGCTGCAAGGCTGGAATAGCCGGAACATTGCGAGCAATATGTTCTTGCCAACGCTGGCGTACAGGCTCCCACAATATGGCTGCAAATAAAAATGCAGGTGTGACAGGCTTACCTTCGTCAATCCGTTTATCTGTATTTTCTAAGGCTTTAATTAATAAAGTGCGAGGATAATTATCCTGCTCACTATGTAACACCTTATCCGTCTGAGGGAACAGCTGTTCAAACACATGATAGTGACAGAGTAATTCATGTGTCACAGCGGCATTACCACTCAAATATAACTTTAATGACTCATCAAACAATCGTGCAGCGGGGATATCAGCTAATAGGTAAGCTAATGTTGGGATAAGGCGCTCGGTATCATCATCCAATAACAAGCCTAATTTACCAACAAAGCGTATTGCACGAAGCATGCGAACAGGATCTTCTCGGTAACGTGTTTCAACATCACCAATCAATTTTATCTTGCCCGCTTTTAGATCGGCAATCCCGCCCGTAAAATCAACAATCGAGAAGTCATTAATATTGTAATACAGTGCATTAATCGTAAAGTCACGACGCCACGCATCTTGTTCTAATGTGCCGTATACATTATCGCGCATGATTCGACCGGCATCATCAACATGTTGTTCAACCTGAGGCGGCGCTCTAAAGGTGGCGACTTCAATAATCTCACGGCCAAAGCGTACATGAACTAGTTTAAAACGGCGGCCAATTAACTGACTACGGCGAAATACCTTATGCACTTCTTCAGGAGAAGCATTCGTTGCCACATCAAAGTCTTTCGGTTCATGGCCCAATAACAAATCGCGCACACAACCGCCAACAAGATAGGCGTCATAACCCGCTTCTTTTAAGCCATATAAGACCTTTAAAGCGGCAGAGCTAATTTGTTTACGAGAAATAGTATGTCCAGAACGAGGAACAATCGTCGCATCAGAGCTATTGCTGAGTCCTCTGCCACGAATGCGAGGTTTCTTTTTACCAAATCGGTCGAAGATTTTATTAAGGGATAACATTGCTGCGTATCATACCATGCTTAGCTTATAGGCAAAAAAAAGCCTCGACAAAATATCGAGGCCTTTCAATCATACTGTGTCAATATACCTAGTTATATATTTATTAATCTCCAGCAATTTCACAAAGATTGGTAACAATAGAAGCCGTCGCTGTTCCACCGCCACACGTAATTTCACCTGTTAATGCTGAACCAGTGAAGTCGTTATATTGAGCACCAAAAAACACAAACAACTCTCCTTCATTATTCCATGTAGCGCCATTAGCCCCATCGAAATCTGAATCCGAGCTAAAGATAGTACTTGCTGAACTAGCACTGTCTACAACAAAGACGCTGTTCATTCCAATTTCATTAAGTGTAGAGGTGCTCGAATCAAGTACAGAACCACCCAACATAAAGATACCGCTGGCATAGACTTTAAACGTTCCCGTGACTTCTACTTCCGGTTCAGAACCTTCAAGTGTCATCACTGAACCTGTATCCATACGAAAATGAGTTGCTATTAAAAAGGCACCCTCAGCTACGTTAGTATTTTCATCTTCCAATAAAACACTTGAATTAGAGCCCGTATTAAAATTAGTGGTGGTAATTGCAACATCTGCAACAGTTTGTCCTGTAGGTAATGTTGTTGATTCATGCACCAAATCTAGGCTTGAATTCATAAACACACCAACCTCAGTTGCTGTTACCGTAGCAGAAACAAGTTGCATGCTGCTATTACCAAACACATCAACATTACCCGTAATAACAGCGTCACCACTCACATCAAAGTTTTGAACAAACGAGCTGCCGGTTTCTAATTCAACCGCATATGTACTCGTTCCAGTCGAGGTAATGGTATCGGCAATACCTGGGCCAGAATCGCTGCCCGTTAACAAAACCTTACCTGCACTTACAATTAAAGTCGCATCATCTGCGGCTGATGACGTCGATGTTAAGGTATTACCACCCTGCAAAACGAGACTGCCACCATTAACATAAACGGTATCAGTGGTATCAGAAACCGTCACACCTTTTAAGCTAGCAACAGCGCCACTTTCAATTAACAGTGCAGGTCCTGCAGAACCACTACCATCAATATCAATACCCAACTGTAATCGTGAATGAGTAACACGAACTGAACCCACTATATTACCTGTACCCGTTAGTATTAAATTACGACTCACATCAACATCAGCAGTACATGTACCAGTAACATTAAGTGTTAATTCGTTAACTGAACCCGTATTGTCAATGGCATCCTGTAACGTTCTTGATGAACAATCGACGGGGATGGTGACAGCATTAGTCGTTGAGCTTACCGCTTGTAATGCTGCAATATCAGCTGTGTTTGTATCAGTTAATCCAGCATTATCGTTTACCGCAGTAACCACATCAGTAAATTTAGCATTTACTGAGGCTGCTGTTGCAGCTGTACTTGCTGTAAAGGCATTCGCAGTATCAGCTGTTGATGCGGCAGATAAAGCAGAGCCAGTGCTCATCAGAGAAAAAACTGTTCCAACCGTTAGTGCAATTGTCTTAAGTTTATATTGCTTGTTCATTATTAAATTTCCTTGAGTTATCTATTTCTTTCTTCGTCAGAGTTCAAATTATTGCCACGTGCTGCCATCATCCCAGTTGAAGCTATCCCAGACAGCTCCACCAACAGGGGCGGCTGAGACTGTAATATCAAATGCTGCGAGAGCAACCGTGTCACCATTTGCGGTAACACTAATAATAATAGTTGCGTCGGTGCCAATATCACCATTCGCAGGCGTACCTGAGAGTTCACCAGTAGCAGTATCAAAGGTTGTTGCCCACGTTGGCTGGTTTTGAATACTGAAAACTAGGCTATCACCATCGACATCATTCCCAGTAGGCGTAAAGCTATAAAGCACACCTTCCGTTGCAGTCGTTGAAGGTGTGCCACTAATAGTCGGTAAATCAGGCTGAGCATTTATGGTTACATCTACCGTAATCGTATCAACTCCACCATTACCATCTACTACTTGAATATCAAAGCTATCACTACCATTGAAATTTGCTGTTGGCACATAACTGATAGTTGGGCTTGCACCTGTACCACTCACAGTTGCCGTACCGTTGTTTGCTCCAGCTGATAGGTTCCATGCTAGGGTGTCTAACGTATCTTCATCAGTGGCACTAATTGTTGGCGCAACAAAGGCTGTCGGTGCTCCATCCTCATCCATTGTGACTGCTAATGGAGAAGCTTGAGCAATAACAGGTGCATCATTAACGGGAGTAACATCAATGTTCACTGTTCCTGTATCCGTTCCGCCATTGCCATCTGAAATGGTATAGTCAAAACTTGCAGGACCCACAAAGTTTAGTGTCGGCGTAAAAGTAACGGCATCAGTGACACCATCAATGCTGATCGTTCCGTTAACAGCATTCAACGCACCCGTTGCTGTTAACGTATCTCCCTCGGCATCGGTATCATTAACCAACCCTGCTCCAGCTGCAAATACTATTGGGGTATCTTCTGCAGTTGTTGCTACATCATCTACTGCGACAGGCGCATCATTTACTGCAGCTACCGTTATATTAACGGTACCTGTATCCGTTCCGCCATTGCCATCTGAAATGGTATAGTCAAAGCTTGCTGCACCGGAAAAATTCACTGCTGGGATAAAAGTCACACTGCCATCACTGGCAATACTAATAGAACCATTAATAGCATTAAGGGCATTAGTAGCAGTTAATATATCACCCTCTACATCCGTATCATTGACTAGACCTGCACCCGCTGCAAATACGATGGGGGTATCTTCTGCTGTAGCCGCTGCATCATCAACAGCAACTGGCGCATCGTTAACAGCATTCACGGTAATGTTAATTGTTGCAATATTTGAATCTGCAGCACTTGAATCTGTAGCCTTGAAAGTAAGAGTGTCAGTTCCACTAAATTCAGCACTAGGCGTATAAGTCAGACTATTTCCTGCTCCTGTTAATACACCATTGCTTGTCGTTGATAGAACGGTATACGTTAATGCACCCGCAGCATCAATATCATCAGCGGCAACAAGTGTAATACCCGTTGCAATATCTTCATCTAAACTAATATTTGTACTCGTAGCAAAAGGTGCATTATTAATTTGAACCGCCGCATCATAGGGATCAAGATCGATAGAATCTAGGTAGCCATCACCATCAGAATCAATATCTTCTCGGTTAGGAATACCATCACTATCTACATCAGCAGTCTCAGCATCCTCTGCAGTATCTAATAATCCATCATTATCATCATCTGTATCGGTATTATTACCAACACCATCGTTATCAGTGTCTTTTGATTCAGTTGAATCTAATGGAAAGGCATCATCGCCATCTAAAACAGTATCTCCATCATCATCAGTATCGGCATTGTTACCTGTACCATCATTATCGGTATCTGTTGTTTCAGTTGCATCTAATGAGAAATCATCCGCCCCATCTAAAACACCATCATTATCATCATCGGTATCTGTCGCATTACCTATGCCATCACCATCGGTATCTACAAATGCAGTGCCTGGATTAGCCGCATCATTATCATCGGCATCTTGACCAGCAGGCCAGCCATCATTGTCCACATCTGTTGCATTTTGTTTTGTAGAATCGAGTGGGAAATCATCATCGATATCTAATGTGCCATCGTTATCATCATCAAGATCGGCATTATTACCGGTACCATCATTATCGGTATCAGTTGTTTCATCCGCATCTAATGGAAAATCATCCGGACCATCTAACACGCCATCATTATCATCATCTGTATCTGCAGCGTTACCAATGCCGTCACCGTCAGTATCAACCGATTCAGTGCTGTCTGTAGGAAATGCATCGACAGAGTTTAATACGCCATCACCATCAATATCAGGATTTGTTTCAGCAGGTGCGAGCTCTTCTTCAACAATGATCGAACCATCCGTTAATGCAGTTGTATCTGTTGTCGTGCCAGTTTGTGCTGTTTCACTATCTAATATATCCTCAATGTCGGCAATGGTCGTCGTCGTTCCTGGAATAAGGAGCGTAGAAGGATCTTGTTCAAGAACATCTAACGATGTACTCGTAAATACAGTAGACGTTGAGCCATCCACCGTTCCATCGATGCTACCATCGGCAAGATCGTCTGTTAGCTCAGCTAATATTGCATCTGCATCACCAGGTGCTTGCTCACTAATTTGGTAGGCAATTGCCGTTACAGCCTCAATTGCAGCACGATATTGCGCCGTAGCTGTTTGCTCAGCAAGTGTATCTGTTGTGCTGTCAATCAAGGGTGGCGTATCAAAAATATCAACTGTGCTATCAATACCAAAACCTAGTGTTGAGGCAACTTGTAAACCCGCCACAGGAAGCGCAGCTAGAAACTCAGACTCGGTGGTTACGGCATCATTATTACCGGCCCATGCAGCGGTTGGTGTAGATAGGGAATCAGCATTAGATATTGCCAAATCAACAGCCATTGTTGTTAAAGGCGTTGCATAGACTTGCTCAGCAGATTCAAGCAGTGACTGCGTCAGCACTGTGCGTAATGTTGAAATAACAGGAAAATCACCGGTTGTTAAATCTGTTGTTGTACCAGGCGTACTCGTAAACTCCATCAAATATGGCGCTGCAACAGGGAAAGGTAATGATAAGCCAGAAATTTGGGCAGCATTATTCGTCGTAGCACTTCCGACCACGGCACCTTTAAATTCAGTTTGGGAATAATCTAATGCATAAATGGTAACGACTGCATTAGCTAAAGGTCCTTTAGTACCACCACCACCTACTGTAAATGTTGTCGCACCACCAGTGGTTGCACCACCGTCATCTCCACCGCCACCACCGCCACATGCTGTCAGTGTCAGCGTTGTAGCTGATAGAACCATACACTTTAATAAGGTTCGTAAGGTGAACTTACTCTTAATTGAGGTGTTCGTCATGCAGTATCCCCTGGCGCAAAAATAACAATTGCGAAGATACTACCGGAATTCATCCCATTTGAGACCCCTCCCAAAGAGGGGGATTAAGGAAGTTATAACTTAGGTATTTTTCCTGTCCATATTAATTGCCAATTGCCACCCTTCTTTTTTCCTAGCAATGGCAACAATGTTTTCAAGTGTTTCGCCAAGTCAGAGTCGGCTTTCACACTACCCGATAAACTTATATTTTCGTGTTTAATATCAACTAATAACTTAACGGCATCTGTATTTATAAAATCTGCGATATATATCTTGAATCCATCACTATTATTGCCACTTACTTCAAAGCTAATATGTTCTACTGGAAAGCGACCTAAAATAGAACTTATTACTAATGAATCTACTTTCGCGTTAGCAAATACACTTTTTAGCTGTTGGTCAAAGGAAATAGACTCAACATCCACATCAATATTACCTGTCAGCGTGTTGCCTTTGGGCAGATAAGGGTTTAACAGTTCTGAATTGAAAGTAAGGTGTGTATCCGACACCAATAGTTCACCAAGCAAGCTCCTTGCAACCGTGCCCCTTCCCTTGATATTGCTGTCATTTACCTGCAAGTCCAGACTTAACTGACCAAGTAGTAATGAAAGCGCTTGCCAATCCCAACCCACATTATTTATGGTAAATCTATTTAGTCTAAGCTTGCGGGCATGCCCCGATAAATAACGTCCACTTACACCTTGTAATTTAACTTCCTGAGGATAAAGGCCCCATTTATTTCCTTGGGATGCAGGCATCGTTAAGAATAAACAAACACTAAAGATGATTACTATTAATATAATTTGGAATGGTCTTTTATCTAACATTTTTCTCACTATTTACTCGAAATACGATTATCATTTACTATTGGTATTTGTCACAGTTCACAGTTAAATCTCTGTGCTATACATGTCAGTGTTCAAATATTTGTAACAGCTCTTCGGGGATGAATCCCCTCCTACATCGGCGTGCAACACCTTTGCGCCCAGTGACAATAAAAACAAAGCCTATTAATCAGTTGATAATGTTGCTCTAATACCAACCAGTCCTGCTTTATTAGTTTCACTCACCGTAATGCTATCTACCACCACACCGTATTTTTTTTGTAAGGCCTCGAGCCATAATAATGATTTTGAAAAATCAGCATTATCTAGCCAAACCTGTACCTTATTATCACCCGATGTCTGGAAGCGATTGATTTCAATTTTAGCTCGTTTTGCAGCCGTATTAATTCGTTGTGAAATAGACTGAGAAGAGTTCCTTACTCGAGAAGAACTTGATTGCAACTGTTTTGCATTGACAGCTTGTTGCTGCATCCAACTTAGCAACTCAGCTTGTTTATCCACAGAGTTTCTAGCATTGTCACGCCCTTGGTATAAAGGCTGCCAAATTAATGCTTGAAAAGTGAGCAGAACAACAATCACCATCAAGACAGCTACGACGATACGTTCTCGTTGAACAAGCGTTTGCCACCATTGTTGTATATCCTTCATTGCTCGCTCCTGATCATCAATCTTGCTGTATAGGCACCTTTATTACCAGACACGGAACCCAGCTCTGTACTCAGGCCCAATTTACTAATTGCCATCTTCAGATTTTCAAGTTGAGCATAATCTTGCGCTTTTACATCCAAGTTTATGGTTCCCAGTCGTTGTTCAAAATTAATACGACTCAGGCTGATTTTATTTGATGATTTCAATGCTGGAGAAATTTTCTGCAATAGCATTAAAAACCCCATTCCATCTTGTTGTGATTCCAGTCTAGCCATTCGCTGCATTGTTTGTGCTTTTGCATTGACCATTCTTTTTTCATCAGGGAATGTTTTATGAAAGACTTTTTCAATCTCAGTCTTGGTACTGTTTACCTGTTGATTTAACTGCCACGTTTCAATGCCAACCCCTGTTAGCTGAAGACCTAAAGCAACAACGGCTAAAATCGCAACTCGCTTCCACTGCTGCCAATATTTCTGAACATTACTTTGAGGTTTAAATTGACCTTGTAATAAGTTCATCTCCATCACTGACTTATCAGGTAACTCAGCTAATTTATCTACGTCTTGTCCACGCCATGTTATAGGAAACTGAGCATCCAACACTCCTCGCTGTCCATCTACAGCATATGCCGAGATTGCAGCGTCACTATCCATAGCCATCAAACTGAACATCGCAGCTATATTTTGCGTATCAAATACATGACTCATTTGTGGTGCAGTGCGTAATTGGCTGACATCACCATTAATATGCAAGCCCCACTGTCCATCACGTAACGGTATTGCAAGACTCTCAGGAAAAAATGCTTGAGGTTTGAGCCCAGCTTGATTAAATAAATCTAACCAATCCGCTATTTGCGTTCGTTCAATGACAATCACATTGAGTTCATCATCACTAGACACCGTACCAGTCACAAAATGTAACTGGTCAATATCATCTGCTAGATTATCTTCTAATATACTGGGTAGAATTTTATCTATATGACGTTGTTGTCCCGATGGGATAGTGGCGGTGGTAAAACTCAACTTATCACTTGGCACCCATGCAAATAACTGATGGTTATCTACCTGAACGGCAAGTTCACTCAATGACGTAGACACGCCCACGTCTTGTTGAACGCCATCACTAAATGTTGCCCATTTTATTGGCAATTCAGCATCAATAAAATCAATTACTATTGTATCTGTCACTCTATAGTCCCAAAACGTCGCCAAATAATGTGTACTTTCTCTTTATCAACTTGTTTAAACAAAGTTGTTACGCTCTCATGGCCTCGGCCAATTCTCGCTTGTGCCTGCAATTGATAGTAATCCGAATCAAGCTGAACCACGGATTTAGCCTTTCCTTCAATCTCTATCCCAGCCAATGTACTTGACTGCCAAAATGAAGCTAAGTCATCATAACCTGCTTGAGCGCGTTCAGCTAATAATGTTGCTGCAGATTTCACCGATAAGTCCTTAATTAACATTGATAATAGTTCTGGCTTATCAACATCAATAGTATTGATATTAAGTTGCAAATACCCCGCTTCCGGTACAGCGCAAACATAAGGTTTCAACCTTGTTACCACTTCATCGGTATAACCTTGGATCAAGCTTAACTCACTCACATCAACAATCAAATTATTAGCAGCCCGATAAGCGGGTGTGAGTATTTCATACTCCCGATCTTCGGCCCCATCCATTCCCATTGCTTGGCTATCACTATCCAACCAATCCGCTAATGAGTCGACTAAACTCGTTGGTAAGCCTAGTAAATCTAATAACCGTTGATAAGCTTGATATGCAATGGATTCTTTACTTGCGACATAAGAAGAGTCATCTTTTTTCGATACCAGACTATTCAGATTAAAACAGCGGTTCACATCCGTAATCGTACCCGTTAAATCACCACCTTCGACAGGAAAGTACAAGCCTTTCGTTGCCCATGATTGATCTAAATCATCTCGATCTGGACTATCCTTAATATCACTTTGTAAAATGGCTATGGCAAACTTCTCAGCGCCCAAGGCATAGTATCGAGCCTGTTGGTGATCAAATAGATTGGCGCTACGGCGTACTTCACGCTGCAAGCGGCCTGTAAGATCAGTTGCAATCATAGATACCAAAGCAACAACCAGTAACACCACCACCAAAGCAACGCCCTTTTGTTGATAGTTATTCATTACAGACCAGGCTCTATGCTAGGAGAAACGGAAAACAACCAACGAAACTCACGCTCAGTAGCCATTGTTAACTTAATCTCAAATGCATTGGGTAATGCTGAGCCACCATCTTCTACAGCCTTATCAGGCCACGTTTCTACCCACTGTTTTCCTGACAAAAACCTCACCTGCCAGTTTTCAACACCCGCCAAAATAAGCTGATCTTGAAATTCCGCTCCTGGAGCGCGATCTAAGCGCTTCCATGTGCGTCTTATTAACTTATCACCATCAAAGAAATAACGTAATCTTATTAGATTACTTCTCGCTTTATTTAATGGGTTGGGCCGCCCTGTTCTCGTTACTTCTACAGCCGTCCCCCAACTCATATCATCACTCATAACAGCATCTGAAACATCACCGAACTCATCTCTTATTGTTCTAGGGACAACTTGGCTAAAATCTTGTTGTAATAAACGATGGGCACGTTGTAATTCAACGAGAGAAGAAGACTTAGTATCAAACGCTTCTCCCGTCCTAATTGTTTGCTGCAACATAGAAAATGTCGCCGTAGAAACAAGTGCAAAAATAGCGACTGAAATCAGAATCTCTAATAATGTGAAGCCTTTTTGTGATGATATGGTATTCATATTAAGGCCGATTATTAAACGCTGTGAGCTTATATACCGGATCGTCATCTTGCTTATTTTGCTTCACATTAATATCTAAACGACGTAAATCCTTTGACTCAGTATTCGAGACTTTCAATTCCCAATACCATGTCAAACCAGCCATATTTTCTTGTCCTTGACTCCGCCCAACAGCCGGCCATGCCATTGTAGATTCAATTTCATTCAGTTTATTTGTCGCCACCCATTGTGCGTAGGTTTTTTTCTCAAGGTAACTCAATGTATTGGTACTCTCGCCCGTCATTCTTACCAAGGCAGAAAGAGCAAAAGCCAAAATAGCGACAGCAACCATCACCTCAATAAGGGTCAAGCCTCCTTGCTTATTCACCAGGCACCTGCAATGATAACTGGCCATTCTCTTGTCCAATAATTTCAAAAACCCTCTCTGGAGTTTCTTGATTAAAAAGAGATAATTTAAATGCCGTTAATTCACCACTCGACAAGATCATTACTGCAGGGAGCATCGACTGTTTATCCGTATTTTTAACAACATTGCCATCTTCAATTTCAAGCGTCATCATCAGCGGTGCGTTTAAAACATGCTCAGTTAAATGAGCATCACCCGTCAATGGTAACCAATTACGTTGTTGTAATCGTGAAAAGAAATAGCGATCAGATTGCACGGTTATCCCTAACTCAACACCCTGCATAATCGCTTCATCTTGTGCCAATTGAATAATATGAACCAAGCGCTTAGCTTCACGTTGTGTCATTTGATTATCATTAGGTGTCACAGACATCATCACCAAGCCAGAAAACAGACCAATAATGACTAAGACTACTAGTAATTCTAATAGGGTGAAACCTCGGTGATAATTCATAAAGTTGCTTATATGCTCAAATTACTTGGAGATGCGGCTTACATTAAAAAAACGTCATCCCCGTGAAAACGGGGATCTAACGATAGTCACGATTTCAACTGCCCATGGATTCCCATTTACATGGGAATGACGAAACTGGACCTTATTCAATTTTATTCTGAACGCCAATTACCTATATCAGCATTAGCACCATCACCACCCTCTTCACCATCGGCACCTAATGTATAAAGATCATATGTAGAACCTTTAACACCTGGATTAAGAAACAAATATGCACGCCCCCAAGGATCATTAGGTAATGACTTCACATAACCACCATTTTTATAATTTCTTGGCTCTGGCGACTCTGTTGGTTTTGAGGCTAAGGACTCAAGCCCCTGACTGGTTGTTGGATAAACATAGTTATCTAATTGGTATAAATCCAATGCAGCTTCAAGACTGACAATATCTGACTTAGCTTTAGTCATTCGTGCATCATCAGCTCGACCAAGGATTTGCGGTGCAACCATTGTGGCCAAAATACCTAAAATAACAACCACGACCATGATTTCAAGCAGTGTGAAACCTGCTTGTGCATGAGGCATCTGTTTCGAATTATTTAACATTATTCATTCCTTACATTTACAATCAAATTGTTTATGGTTCTTTCTATAAAACTCAGCGTTTCTGTGAGAAAGCTCCATGACAGTGACTCGTTCAACGTCTCTTCGGGGATAAATCCCCGCCTACATCTTTCTTAACTTTTCACAATTTAACCAACTAAAGTCTCTTCCCTTTAATAAAAGAAAAGTCAGTCATCCCCGTGAAAACGGGGATCCAACGATAGCGACCTTATGCTCTGCCCATGGATTCCCATTTTCATGGGAATGACAAAGCTAAAAATCGATATGTGATAAATATTCACAATTTAACCAACTAACGTATTCAGTTCAAAAATAGGTAATAAAATAGCAATAACAATAAACAGTACAACGCCACCCATTGCTAAAATTAATACGGGTTCAAAGATCCCTAATGCCATTGCAATCAGCATCTCGAACTCACGGTCTTGATTGTCAGCAATCCGCTCTAACATATTATCAAGCTCACCACTTTTCTCGCCATTGGCAATCATATGCAACATCATCGGGGGGAAATAACCTGTTTCAGCCAAAGCACGATTAAGGCTGCTGCCTTCTTTCACATGGTTGGCTGCATCAGCGACTGCAGCTCGCAAACAATCATTGTTCAGCACTCGGCCACTAATAGTGAGCGCATCTAATAGCGGTACGCCACTCGATGTTAATATACTCAAAGTACGTGAAAACCGTGCGGTATTCACCCCTAAAATGACTTTTCCTATGGCTGGCAGAGTGAGTAGCTGCTTATCAAAAAAGTATTTGAAGTCATCTTTCTTTAATGCCCATTTTAATATCACCGTGATAGCAGTAATAAGCAGTAAAGCAATTAACCAGAAATTTCGAACAAGATCACTCATGGCAATCAATATTAATGTTGCGGTTGGTAATGTCTGCCCTGCTGTTGCAAACTGCGCCACCACATTAGGTACAACAAACGCCAGTAAACCAGCTACAACCGCAATGGCAACAAAGCTTAATATGGTTGGGTATAACAAGGCTATTTGAGTTTTTTGCCTAATAGCATGACGCTTTTCTGTGTAATCAGCTAAGCGAATCAATACTTCACCTAGATTGCCTGATGTTTCACCTGCGGCCACCATAGAACGATATAAAGAATCAAATATATGGGGATAATCAGCAAAACTATCCGCTAGGCTTTTGCCTTCCAATACACCACCACGAATAGCAAGCACCACACTTTTCAGTCTGGCTTTATCACATTGCTCAGCAACCGCTGAAAGTGCCTCATCAAGTGGCAAGCCAGCTTGAACCAATGTGGCTAATTGTCGTGTTACTAAGGCAAGTTCTGCAACACTGATTTTATGCTTTAACTTAAAGCCAGTATTACTTTGTATTGATTTTTCTTTTGATGAAACAGCTTCAACACTCACTGCTGTCAGTCCTAAATCACGTAATTGCTTACGGATTTGGCGTGGTGTATCAGCTTCTAATACACCGCGTTGTTGTCGGCCCTTTTCATTTAAGGCTGTATATTGAAATGCTGGCATATATAGTAACTAATCTTCGCGTGTAACACGCAAGACTTCTTCCAATGTAGTGACACCTTCAGCTACCAAGGTATAACCATAGTCACGCATACTCGGTGTTTTTTGACGTATATATTTCACCAGTTCAGGCTCACCTTGTTCATTATGAATCATCTCTCGCAATGGCTCATCCACAACTAATAGCTCATAAATACCAGTACGTCCCGCATAGCCGGTGTTATTACAATCAGGACAGCCCACAGCTTGCCAAAGTGATGCTGGCTCAGACTCTTCCAAGCCCATTCGCTTCTTGTCACTAGCGTGTGCATCATGTGGCTCTTTACAGTGATCACATAATTTTCGAACCAAGCGCTGTGCCAACACACCTAATAAACTACTCGCAAATAAGAAAGGTTCTACTTTCATATCTGTTAAGCGGCTTATTGCACCTACTGCTGTATTTGTATGGAGAGTTGATAACACTAAGTGCCCAGTCAAACTCGCTTGTACAGAGATTTGTGCTGTTTCGAGATCACGAATTTCACCCACCATCACCACATCAGGATCTTGACGTAAAATAGCACGCAAACCTTTAGCAAAAGTCATATCTGCTTTCGTATTAACCTGTGTTTGCCCAATACCATCAATATCATATTCGATAGGATCTTCAACGGTAAGGATATTACGCGATTCATCATTCAGAATAGATAAACCCGCATACAAGGTTGTTGTTTTACCTGAACCTGTGGGGCCCGTCACCAACAAAATACCATGGGGTTTGCTTAATAAGCCTTTCAACTGTCCTAATAAATTATCAGGCATGCCTAATGATGTCAGATCTAAACGACCTGCTTGCTTATCGAGTAAGCGGAGTACAATTCGTTCGCCATGTTTAGAGGGTAATGATGACACCCGAACATCAACAGGGCGACCACCAATTTTTAAGGCAATTCGACCATCTTGAGGTATACGTTTTTCAGCAATATCTAGCTTCGCCATAACTTTTAAACGAGAGACTAATAAGGGTGCAAGTTTTCTGTTCGGTCGGATTAGCTCTCGCAACACCCCGTCAACGCGTACTCGCACTAATAGCGCTTGCTCAAAAGGTTCAATATGAATATCAGACGCTTGCATTTTAACGGCTTCAGACAATAAGGCATTGATTAGCTTAATGATCGGCGCATCATTTTCTGTTTCGAGCAAGTCTTCAATTTGTGGTAACTCTTCAGCCAACTGAAATAAGTCTAGCTCACCACCAAGATCATCCATCACCTGCTGCGCTTCACCGGCATCACGATCAAAGACCGTCATCAATAACAATTCAAAACTTTCAGCTGTCACGTGTTTCAGTTTGAGCGGACTCGCCAAATAACGTCGGCTTTCATCCAAGGCTGTGATGGATACTGAATCTACATAACTTAACTCTAATTCACCCTCTAATACGTCACTAACGACTACACCATGTTGTTTAGCAAAGCCAAAGGGTAATTGAGTATTCATCACGTGTTTATTCATTCTCAGTAGATTTTATCCAAAATAGTACTCATTTGTTCCGTAGATAGCCATACCCTTTCAATCTGCATACATTTCAACGTCACAAGCAAAACCACCACAATCGTCACAATCGTCACAATCGTCACAATCGTCACAATCGAAGGTTGGACTTCAGTCCAACATTGTCGAACTAAAGTTCGACCTACATAAAGGCATGTAACACAGTGTAACTAGATTAGTTCTGCCAAGGCAATACTTCGGTTTTATCCCAGCTTGGCAATAAAGCAGGGCTTTCATTTAACATCAATGAAATACCTTCCTCTTGCATATCAAGTTGTTGCTGACGAATAAAGCTATATTTCTGACCACTAATTTCATTTAGCATTTTGTCATCACGAATAATCGTTGGATGGATAAACACCATCAAATTACGACGTTCTTTACCAACTCTCGTTGTTTTGAATAGTTCACCAAGAACGGGAATATCACCTAAGAAAGGCACTTTTTGAACGCCTTCACTGTGTTCTTCACTAATTAAGCCACCCAACACAATTGTCGCACCATCTTGTACCAATACCGTTGTATCAATTTCACGCTGATTGGTTACTAAGTCAGTCGCGCCTGTTGCAGTAGTGACACTTGATACTTCTTGATAAATTTTAAGTCGAACAGCATCACCTTCATTAATTTGCGGTGTTAACTGTAATTTAATACCTACTTTTTCACGTGTCACTGTCGTGAACGGATTGGCATTACTTGAGCCAGTTGTAGAGCCAGTAATAAAAGGCACTTCCTGACCGACAATGATTGATGCCTCTTCATTATCCATCGTGATAATACTTGGTGTTGACAGGATATTAGCATCATCATCTGTTGCTATAGCGTGCAATATTGCACCAAAGCCAGAATTACCACTAGTCGTTCCCAAGCCAACATTTAGGCCTGTAGCGCCTGCTAATGCAGTTCCTGCATCATCGACATTACCTCCAACAGCGCCTAATAATGTTGCAGGGTCGAGGCCAGCACCTGGAAATGAAGTTAAAAGCCCAACCGCTCCACCAGTGCCTAACCATTGAACACCTAGCTCAGAACTACGCTTATCGGATAATTCAACAATAATTGCTTCCACTAATACTTGTGCACGGCGAATATCAAGTTGTTTAATCACTGCTTCTAAAGAACGCATCACATCAGGAGATGCAGAAATCAATAATGAATTCGTACCCTCATCTGCCTGAATACTTGTTTCTATTTTTTTATTTGATGATTTTTTAGCTGCAAGTGCTTTTCCCGCAATGACAGCAGTGCCACCTGCTTGTTGTTCAATATTACCTTTAACGCCATTTAAAACTTTAGCCACTTCTTCAGCTTTCGCATTGTGAAGATAAATAACCTTAATATTGCCGGTATCAGTTTTTAGTGGTGAGTCTAATTGAGCAATTACATTTTTAATACGTAGCCTTGCTGCCGCTTCACCACTCAGTAAAATAGAGTTTGTACGCTCATCAGCAACATACTTTGTTACCCGCTCAGGTACTTCCTTTTTACCTGACGCTGATTTATCAATTTGTTTTAACATTCGCACAACATCTGCTGCTGCCGCAAACTTCAAACCAATCACTTCAACTTCTTCATTACTCGCCGTATCAATCTTTTTGATTAACTTAGAAATCCTATCAACATTATCAGCACGGTCAATCACGATTAAGACATTTGAGGGTGCATACGCAACAAGATGTGCTTCTTTAGCCATCATAGGTTTAACGAGTGGTAAAATTTCTTGAGCACTAACTTGGTCAAGCTGTAAAACACGTGTGACATATTCATCACCATGTCCAGGAGCACGTTTATTAGCAAACTTCATCACATCTTGTTTAACATTGGAAACAGGAACGATTTTTGTCACGCCATTCGCTTTAACGGCTGTAAACCCATGCACATTCAAAGTCGAAATAAAGACATGATAAACCTCATCCTGTGTCATAGGATGTTGAGAAATAATCGTTACTTTACCCTTAACGCGAGGATCAATAATGAAGGCCTTACCCGTCATCTGACCAATATCAGTGATAAAGGTAGTGATATCCGCATCTTTCATGTTCAGAGTGATCAAGTCTTCCTCTGCAATAGCGACCTGTATTCCTAATAAAGAAACTAGTAAACCTACTGTCAGCCATTGCTGCATATTTTTGAACATGCCTACACCACTCTTTTACTTAAAATGTATATCGAAATGAGTGAGGCTCACCGCCACGCTCAATAGTTATTTCTAAATTACTTGATAACGCTAAACTGGTCATCAGTGATAATACTTTATTGGGGCTATCAAGCTTAACACCATTGATTGATGTTAATACATCCCCACGAAGTAGACCTGCCCGACGGAAAAGTACACTATCGACGCCAGGACTAAGTTTATAGCCTTTGAACTTCTCTCCATCAATAACAGCCTGAATATTCATTATTCCATTCAGTGCCGAAGGCTCTTTTAAAGCAATGCCTTTATATGTATTTAATTTACTTGTCACAAATTTGTTCATTGTCAAATCAGTGAAAGTTGAAACAAGACTTTCTTCACTTTCTTTTTCACCACTGACTTGCTTCGCATTTAATACTGTAAACAACGTTAATGTTTCATATTTCCCTTTACGAGAAATAATCATATGTTGAATAAATATTTCTTCAACGACAGCACCGCCACTCGGTAATTTATCACCAATATAATAAATGGCCTGCTTTTTATCAGGGCCCTCGACTATTGCACTACTTTTAATAGAACCTGAACCACGTCGTAATCCCATTAATTTAAGC
>ENA-OSET01001229-OSET01001229.1-sediment-metagenome-genome-assembly--contig:-NODE-1229-length-26914-cov-30.658009_pt1 | contig 26914 bp, 25 predicted proteins | sample MGYA00237882_ERZ534229 | MGnify/ENA primary metagenome ERZ534229 (study PRJEB26408, sample SAMN06266212) | sediment metagenome | isolation source: Hudson Canyon methane seep mesocosm | place... | reverse complement strand
TGCCCGATAAACACAAATTGCAAGGCCCTTACCATAACAAGGCGCAAGCGCTTGCCGCAAGCGGCGCTATAAGCCAAGCGTTAATCGAAAAAGGCTATACCTCGGTGAAAGAAATAACTATTTGGCGCATCGCGGCCCAAGCGCTAATTCGCGACAACCAAACCGAGCGCAAAGCGCATCACGTAAATAGCGAATTTATCCCACTTGGCATTATGCCTGACCCGCCATCGCGTGAGGATGAGTAAACTGCGACTCTGAATAAACATACAGACAGTGCGTAAACGGCATACCGGTGGGCGTGTAAAGAGACATTAATGTGGACGCATGTGAATCGCGTGGCATCTTGCTGCGTAAACATGTAGATGACTTTCCATTAACAGGCCTTGATCATGACGCATGACAAACCGACAGATGAACGCAGCGTTGCGCAGAAGATTCACGCTATTTTAAGCTTGCAAGTGCAATGCGTGCTGGCCACTCAGCATGCGGATAACCTATATCAACATTTGATGGCCTATGCGATGGCCGAAAGTCTAGCGACCATTTACCTTGCCTCTTTTCGGCAAACACAAAAGGTAAATAATATGCAACGCAATCCAAATGTAAGCCTGCTTTGGGATAACCGTACCGGCAACAATACAGACCATACCGATGGATTTGCGCTCGCGGCGCAAGGCTGTGCAAAAATCATGAACACCTCAGCACAAGGCCAGGTTCGTCAACAAGTCTTATCGCGTAACGACAGCCTTGCGGGCTTACTTAACCAAGAAAATGCAGTACTGATTAGCATTGATGTTCAGTCTTACCATCTTGCTATTGGGTACTCTAAAAGCTTATTTTTTCGCCCTTAGTGGGCGCTCGCAAATAGACACGGCGTTAATGTCGATGAGGGTTAACTTTATAAAACCACTGTGTGTTTTGCTCAATTTTTTGTGCGATCACCATCGTCATTATGGTACTAACAATGCATCGACACTTTATGTGAGGTCTTAAACAATGCCTAGTCAAAATAATCATCAATTAGCGGAATTTATGCAAGGGTTAGTGCGTCGCAACCCAGGCGAGATCGAATTTCATCAAGCCGTCGAAGAGGTCGCGGCCACCATTTTGCCCTTTATTGCGGACAAGCCTGCGTATCGAGATGCGCAGATTCTAGAGCGGATGAGCGAACCAGACCGCATGATTAGTTTTCGGGTAGCCTGGGAGGACGATGGCGGTAACGTGCGTGTGAATCGCGGCTATCGCGTGCAATGCAACAATGCCATCGGCCCATACAAAGGCGGTATTCGTTTCCACAAAAGCGTTAACGCCAGTATTCTCAAATTTCTTGCGTTTGAGCAAACCTTTAAAAATAGCCTGACAGGGTTGCCTATGGGTGGCGGAAAAGGCGGCTCTGATTTTAATCCCAAAGGCAAATCAGATCGTGAAGTAATGCATTTTTGCCAAGCGTTTATGACAGAGTTAATGCGCCATATTGGCCCCAATACGGATGTGCCTGCCGGCGATATCGGGGTCGGCGCCCGAGAAGTGAGCTATATGTTTGGACAATACAAACGTATTAAAAATGAGTTTGTCGGTGTCTTGACGGGTAAAGGGCTTGAATTTGGCGGTAGTGAAATCAGAACGGAGGCGACCGGATATGGCTGCGTGTACATGATGGATGACATGTTAACGCAACACAATATGGGCATAGCGGGACAAATCGCAATCGTATCGGGTTCAGGTAATGTCGCGCAATACACGTGTGAGAAAGCCACGCAATTGGGTGCTAAGGTGGTCACCTTGTCAGATTCGTCTGGATTTATTTATGACCCTGAGGGCATCGATGCTGAAAAATTAGCCTACGTAAAAGAATTGAAAGGTATCCAACGAGGGCGCATCAGCGAATACGCTACCAAATTTGGTTGTGAATTTCATGAGGGTAAGCGGCCATGGGGGGTGAAAGGAGATTTAGCCTTCCCGTGTGCAACGCAAAATGAGATTAACGTAGACGATGCTCATCTGCTCATAAACAATGGTATCAAAGCCGTCTGTGAGGGGGCCAACATGCCCACGTTTAAAGACGGCATTGATGCGCTGCAAGAAGCTGGGGTGTTATTTGCACCGAGTAAGGCCGCAAATGCAGGTGGCGTAGCGGTTTCTGGCTTAGAAATGACGCAAAATAGCATGCGGTTATCTTGGGACCGCGATGAACTTGATCAACGACTAAGAAAAATAATGCTGGGCATTCATCGCAGCTGTGTGCAATACGGTCAAGGACAACATGGTACGACTGACCAGGTCGATTACGTAAAAGGCGCAAATATCGCGGGCTTTATTAAAGTGGCCGATGCCATGCTCGCTTATGGCGTTATGTAATGCTTGCCAATAGCGCTAGCTCAGTTGAAAGAGCTAGCCATCTTTCAGGCTATCCATTAAGGCGGAGAGCGTTTGTCTACCCACCTCTTGGTTACGCTCTTTATCGGCTGTCTCGCCGCCTTCCCATTGCAAATCATCCTCTGGTAGTTCATCAAGAAGCCGACTGGTGATGGTTTCAATCTTCTCGCCATATTGTTTGCGTGAGGCCGCATAAGTGAGCGCCAGGGTTTGGCGCGCTCGCGTGATGCCCACATACATCAGACGGCGCTCTTCTTCGATATTGTCTTCTTCAATGCTATTAAGGTGTGAGAGGGTTTCTTCTTGCGGCTCAAGCATAATGTCTTACCACAGGATTCTCGTGCAACGTCAATGTTTAGGTGATTAGATTTGATTTTTGATGTCGAAATAAGCGCTATTTGCTACTCGAAAATATTGTTTATCCATCCTCGGCTCCCAAAAAATACAATTAAAATCACCTTAGGTTTATTTTAAGGGAAAACGATGTTTATATTGGAAGCAGGATGAGAAACTCACGAAGTAAACTATGTCAGACAAATTAAACGAAGCTATTTCGCTACACAAAAACAACCAATTTAATGAAGCCGAACAAGCTTACATTTCTTGTTTGGAAGAAAATGTTAGCCATCCCAAGGCGAATCACTTATACGGTTTACTTCAATACCAAACAGGCAGAAAACTATCCGGCATTGAGATGATCGAAAAATCGATCTCCCTTTTGAGCTCTGATCCCCAGCCATATATGGATCTCGTCAAAATGTATAAACTGGAGAATAGACTGGATGATGCGATTGAATTACTAAGGGGTTTTTATCAGCAGTTTAATGAACCCAAAGCCATGGTAGAGATTGCATCGATCGCGACCATGCTTGGGAACACCAATTCTGCCATCGAGGCTTATCGAAAAGCGATAGAAAGCATGCCCAGCCAGATAGAACTGCACTATAACTTGGGTAATGCATTGAGAACAGCTGGCCGAATGGATGAGGCGATATCAGCTTACCGTAATACCCTGCAATTAGACGCAGCCTTCATGCCTGCAATTTTGAATTTGGCATCCCAACTAAATCTAATTAAAGACTTTCACGAAGCATTAACTGTATTAAATCGAGCACCGCACGACAACACTAACACTTATGAATACCACTTCGTTACTGCTCATGCTTATATGGGCCTCTTGGAAGAAGCCAAAGCTGAGTATCACCTTCGTGCAGCGTCAAAACTAACTAGCGAGCCACTTACATGTTTTGAAGCCCTTGCACATTGCCTCTTACGTCAACTGAAACACAGTGAAGCCAAAGAATTTGCCCTACAAGCAATTGATATCGACTCACATAGTGCAATTGCAACTTATGTATTAGGTGATATCCTCGCGCTAAGCGGCGACATAGAACAGGCGAGAGTAAAGATGTGGGAGTCTTTTCAAAAAAACCCCAACTTTATGGAAACAATTCGCTGTCTTCTCAACTATCGGGGCTTACCAAGCAAGCAAATGGAACAAGTAGTACATGCAGCAAAAACTTGTTGCGATTCGGCAAGTAGTTACAATGCCGAGGATAAATCAGCTTTGTTAGTTGCACTCGGTGCTTATCACGAAAAAAATGATCAAACTGATGAAGCATTTAAATTCTTAGAGGAGGGAAATAAACTGCTGAGAAGCAGTTATGAATATGATGAGACTAAGCATCTGAATGCACTTTTATCTATGCAGGAGCTGGATAGCAACCTCCTGCTCAATGCGCAAGGACATCTGCAAGCAAACGCAATATTTATTGTTGGGATGCCAAGGTCAGGCACATCTCTAATTGAGCAAATTATGTCTTGTCACTCTAAAGTGAACGCCTTGGGTGAATCGCCTTGTTTCCCAGATGAGGTACGAAAGTTGGGTGGATCAATCAGCTTGCGAGTCTCGCCAAGTATAATCAACGCGTTAGGCGAGAACTACGTCAAAGCACTAAACCTCCCTCAAAACGACAAACCTTTTTTTACTGACAAATTACCACATAATTTTCGTAATATCGGACTCATTGCGGCGGCACTTCCTAACGCTAAGATAATACATTGTGTGAGAGACCCAGTTGAAACCTGCCTCTCAATTTATAAACAGATATGGAAAGATGCGTCAAACAGCCACGCCTATGCTCAAGATTTAGAAGAACTCGCAACCTATTACAAAACCTATGTTGAGCTAATGAACCATTGGTATGACACTTGCGGAGAAAGAATCTACAGAATAGATTATGAGCAAGTAGTAATGCATCCAGAAGCCGAAATAGCAAAAATACTCGATTTTTGCGGATTACCTTTTGAGAATGCATGCTTAGAGTTTTATAAATCAAAAAGAATTGTGAACACAACAAGTGCCTACCAAGTAAAACGGTCGATATATAAGGATTCATTAGCAATATCAGATCGATATGGAGAAAAATTAGATGAGCTGAGGACCAGTCTTTCAACCGTAGCGCCATGGAAAAGAAAAGCTAGAATTGAAATACAAAGCAAACCCTAGCAAACCCTAGAATCTTTTCATAATGGCTAATATCGAAAATATACATAAGCGATTATCTGGAATTAAACCAAACTCGCATGAAATATATGTGAAACGTCGTTTATGTTCCTATTGAGTTCGGTGATAGTATTTTTCCTCTAGGCCTGGAGAAATACGTGGTGGAAACAACAGATACTTTTTACTGTTGGCAGGGATCACTTGGTACCTAACTTTCGCTAACCATCTTTCAGACTATCCATTAAGGCGGAGAGCGTTTGTCTACCCACCTCTTGGTTACGCTCTTTATCGGCTTGCTCGCCACCTTCCCATTGCAAATCATCCTCTGGTAGTTCATCAAGAAACCGACTGGGGATCGTTTCAATCTTCTCGCCATATTGTTTGCGTGAGGCCGCATAAGTGAGCGCTAGGGTTTGGCGCGCTCGCGTGATGCCGACATACATCAAGCGGCGCTCTTCTTCGATATTGTCTTCTTCAATGCTATTACGGTGCGGGAGAATTTCTTCCTCTAAACCCATGATAAAAACGTTTTCAAATTCTAAGCCTTTGGAGGCATGTAAGGTAAGTAGATGCACCTTATCGCTTTCGTCTTCTTCCTCTCGCTGCTCCAGCATATCGCGCAACACTAGCTTAGAAATGGCTTCCTCTATGCCAATTTCGTCAGCCGTGCCTTTATCGGTATCCAGCATTGATTTTATCGACTCGACCAGATACCAAATATTCTCCATTCGCCGCTCTGCTTGCTTGGGCGTATTGGCATTTTGATACAGCCATTGGTCATATTCGATATCCGTAAATAATTGTTTGATGACGGCAACGGGGTCATCTTCGTAACAACGACGTATCGTCTTATCAAGCCAGGCGCAGAAACGCTGCACGCGCTCCAACGCGCGACCGCTTAGATGCTGCGCCAAGCCCAGCTCATTCGCCGAAGCATACAAGCTTGCACCACGTTCAGTCGCATAGTTACCCAGTTTCTCGAGGGTTGACGGACCAATCTCACGGCGCGGCACGTTCACGACCCTTAAAAAAGCGGCATCGTCAGCAGGGTTGACCAACAGGCGCAAATAGGCCATTGCATCTTTGATTTCATTTTTCGAAAAAAACGAACTGCCGCCCGACATCCGATAGGGCACCTGAAAAGCCTGCAGCTTAATTTCAAGCAAGCGTGCTTGATGGTTGCCGCGATACAACACGGCAAAGTGCTTAAAAGGGATGTCACGCTTGAGTTTTTGGTCGAGTATTTCCGCAGCAATTTGCTCGGCTTCGGCATCTTCGTTGCGACAGCGAATAATGCGAATACGCTCGCCACTGGCTAATTCGCTCCACAGTACTTTTTCAAACACATGCGGATTGTTGGCAATCACTTGATTAGCTGCACGCAAAATCAAACCTGTAGAGCGGTAGTTTTGCTCGAGCTTTATGAGTTTTAAGGTCGGAAAGTGTTCCTCCAAACGGACTAAATTTTCTGGCCGCGCACCCCGCCAAGCGTAAATAGATTGATCGTCATCACCGACGACGGTGAACGCTTGCCGTAATTCGACCAGTAACTTGACCAATTCATACTGTGCGAGATTGGTGTCTTGATATTCATCAACTAATAAGTATTGAATTTTTTGCCGCCATCGTGACAGCACGTCTGGGTGATTTTGGAACAGCTGCACGGGCAATAAAATAAGATCGTCAAAATCGAGTGCGTTATAGGCCTTTAGGTATCGATTATACAACGCATATATTTGTGCTGCCTGAAGATGCACGGGATCCTTCGCTTGCTGTATCGCTTGCTCAGGGGTGAGCATGGCGTTTTTCCAATTCGAGATCGTCATTTGAATTAGCGTTAGTTGATCAGAATTCTCTTCGCCTTCTTTAAGCGATAGATCGCGTATTAGCGCCTTACTATCTTCAGAATCGAAGATTGAGAACCCGGGCTTATACCCAAGCACTTTATGCTCTTGCCGGATGATATTGAGGCCAAGGTTATGAAAGGTTGAGACAATCAAACCGCGCGCCTCAGGGCCAGAAATGATTTGCGCTACCCTCTCTTTCATCTCACGGGCGGCCTTGTTGGTAAAAGTCACCGCTGCAATGTTGCGCCCTTTCAAGCCACACTGATTTATAAGATAAGCAATTTTTCGCGTAATCACGCTCGTTTTGCCACTGCCAGCACCGGCTAGCACCAACAACGGACCGCTCACAAAATCAACCGCTTCACGTTGTTTGGGGTTTAGTCGATTGGCCAAAATATCCTCAGGCGTCTGCTGTGTGTTTAGTCGTCGGGATGACTAAATTAAGGCATAGAGTTTACCTGAACGCCCTCACCTGAGGCCAACCTAGAACATTAATTAGCAGCAGTTTTTATTAATTTCTCAACCAGTAAGGGTTTAATTCTTATCAGCCGCCGCCATATTGAAAGGCAAATAATTAAACGTAGGGTTTTCGCAAGGCATGACTGTAATCGCCGATCAAATTGCACAAGAGCTTTCCATTCGTAGTGCGCAAGTTGACGCCACCATTAAACTGCTCGAGGAAGGCGCGACCATTCCTTTTATTGCACGCTACCGTAAAGAAGTCACTGGGGCATTAGATGACACGCAGCTACGCAAATTAGATGCGCGCTTAAATTACTTGCGAGAACTTAACGAGCGCCGAACCACTATTCTGAAAAGCATCGCTGATCAAAATAAACTTACGGAAGCATTGAGAGCGAAAATCAACGCAGCCAGTAACAAACAGACGCTTGAAGATCACTATCTTCCCTACAAGCCAAAGCGTCGTACCAAAGGTCAAATAGCGATCGAAGCGGGACTTGAGCCACTCGCTGAAGAACTTTTTAACAACCCAAGCAGAGACCCCGAACAATTAGCGCGAACCCATCTGAACCCTGAGCATAAAATTACCGATACTAAGACCGCTTTAGAAGGCGCCAAATTTATTTTGATGGAGCGTTTCGCCGAAGACGCTGACCTACTCGCCAAACTTAAAGACAACCTAATAGAACACGGTATCGTCACGAGTCAGGTAATAGAGGGCGAAGAAGCTAAAGCGGAAAAATTTCGCGATTACTTTGACTATCAAGAGCCCATTAGTAAACTTCCCTCGCACCGTGCCTTAGCGCTATTTCGGGGCCGCAACGAAAGCTTATTAAACGTCAGTCTCAAACATAAAGAGGATCCGAGTGATACGCGCCTTCCGCAAGTGGGCGAGCGTTTACTAGCAAGCCATTTGAATATCACCGCTCAAGGCCGAGCCGCGGACGATTGGCTTAACGAAGTGGTGCGCTGGACATGGCGTGTAAAATTAAAATTGCATATCGAAAACGAGTTATTAGGTCGACTCCGAGAAACCGCTGAACAAGGCGCAATTGAAGTCTTTTCGGCCAACTTAAAAGACTTATTACTGGCGGCACCCGCCGGTGACAAGGCAACCATGGGACTCGATCCAGGTTTACGCAGTGGCGTGAAGGTTGCGGTAGTCGATGCCACCGGCAAGGTACTAGACCATGCGACGATCTACCCACACGCCCCGCAAAAAAAATGGACAGATGCTTTACAAACACTGGCGTATTTAGTTGAAAAACATCAAATTAAATTGATCAGCATTGGCAATGGTACCGCCTCTCGTGAGACGGAAAAACTCAGCAAAGAGCTTGGTCAGTACATGCTTAAAAAACAGTCAGGCTATTTGCTCTCGCACATTGTTGTTAGCGAGGCAGGCGCCTCAGTTTATTCTGCGTCTGAATTTGCGGCGAATGAATTCCCCGACCTAGATGTAACCATTCGGGGTGCAGTATCAATTGCTCGCCGCTTGCAAGACCCACTCGCAGAGCTCGTAAAAATTGAACCGAAAGCCATCGGTGTGGGCCAATATCAGCACGATGTGAGTCAATTGCAGCTTAACCGGAGCTTGGACGCAGTGGTTGAAGATTGCGTTAATGCCGTAGGCGTTGATGTGAATACCGCATCCGTTCCATTGCTGGCTCGTGTTGCGGGCTTGAATCAAAGTATTGCCAATAATATTGTTGATTACCGCGACCACAATGGTGCTTTTTTGGTACGCAAAGATTTAATGAAGGTCTCGCGCTTAGGGACAAAAGCCTTTGAGCAATGCGCAGGATTTTTGCGCATTCGCAATGGTAACAATCCGCTCGATGCCTCGGCCGTGCACCCCGAATCTTACCCTTTAGTGGCGCGTATGGCGGACAAGAAAAAAACCTCAATCGCCGCCTTGATTGGCAATAGCCAAGTGCTTGCTGATTTATCTGCGAATGACTTTATAGATGAACAATCAGGCGAACTTACGGTAAAGGATGTGCTCACTGAGTTAGCAAAACCTGGCCGAGATCCACGCCCTGAATTTAAATTCGCCGCGTTCAAAGAAGGCGTCGAAACGTTAAAAGATTTACGCCCAGACATGATCTTAGAGGGCTGCGTTACTAACGTTACGCACTTCGGGGCATTCGTTGATATTGGCGTACATCAAGACGGCTTGGTGCATATTTCTGCACTGGCTGATAAATTTGTTAAAGACCCGCGCGAGCAGGTTAAAACAGGCGACATCGTCAAAGTAAAAGTATTAGAGGTAGATGTGCAACGCAAACGTATTGCCCTCAGTATGCGCATGCATGACAAGGCCGCTGTCGCGCAAGACGTGCGCGCCGCGAAAGCGCAAAAGGACAAGCCCCAAAATGCCCCTAACGAACAACAGCAACCAAAAAATAAGCCTAAGCCAAGAGCAAAGCCAAGAACAAAGCCAGCAGAAACCGAAGCAAGCTCATTCGCGCTCGCTTTTGCCAAAGCCAAAGCAAAAAAATAACGATGCAACAGGTGCATTAAAAATAGTACTATTCTGGCGCAAGCGTTACTGGCCACACTAGTGCGACGAGCAAAACGCGGATCATTAAAAGGAAACTAACACGCATGCAGGCCGACTCTCAGTCTCTACCGATAATGTCCGCGCTCGAACATTATTTTAGGCATAACGCCGAACTCATTACCCGAGGTATTGAAAAAGAAGGGCTGCGAGCAACGCCGCTTAGCGAGATTTCACAAACTGATCATCCGTGTAGCCTGGGGCATCCATTAACGCACAGCCGCATTACGACTGACTATTCAGAAGCCTTGCTGGAACTTATTACGCCGGTGTCTAATAGTCGCGAAGCACTTTTAAATAATCTTCATAACACGCATCGGTTTGTACTCGATAATATCGGCGAAGAACTCATGTGGGCTGGCAGCATGCCGTGCAGAATCAATGGCAATGAAAGTATTAGGATCGCAGAATATGGCGATTCAAATATCGGCATATTAAAGCATGTTTACCGCCGCGGTTTAGATGTCCGGTATGGCCGCATTATGCAGAGCATTGCCGGCTTACACTATAATTTTTCACTCGACGATAAGTTTTGGACACTTTTGCATGAGCGATCTGAAAGTGCCCTCAACCTTAAAGATTTCAAATCAGACCGTTACTTTGCGCTCACCCGAAATTTTCGGCGTTATTCTTGGCTTTTAATGTATTTATTTGGCGCATCGCCCGCACTCGATGAGAGCTTTCTCGATGGCGCAAAACACGCACTCGATTCCTTTGATGACAAAGGCACATTGTATAAAAAATATGCGACTTCTTTGCGTATGGGAGACCTGGGTTATCACAATAATGCGCAAGCCTCGCTGGCGATTTGTTTTAATACCCTAGACAACTTTAATGATACCTTAGGCGATGCCATCGAAACGCCCTACCCTGCTTATGAAAAAATTGGCCTTAAAAAAGGTCATGAATTCATACAACTGAACACTAATATTCTGCAAATTGAAAATGAATACTACAGCTCAATTCGTCCCAAACGCTCCGCGCATAGCGGCGAAAAACCAACGCAAGCGCTGCGCAAGCGAGGCGTCGAGTATGTTGAAATACGTTGTGTTGATTTAAACCCCTTTGAGCCGCTAGGTATATCCCATGCGCAATGCTCTTTTCTTGATGTTTTCCTGTTACTTTGCCTGCATGACGATTCTCCTTTTCTGGATGATCAAACGTGTAAAACACTCGAGGAGAATTTTAGTTTGGTGGTGAATGAAGGACGACGACCCAACCTCATGCTAAAAAGTAATGGAGAGAACCTCGCTCTGACAGACTGGGCAACTAAACTTTTGGACGCTATGCAGCCGTTTGCCGAATTACTCGACGCGCAACAAAGTGATGATAGCTATCAAACCGCGCTGGCGGCGCAACGATTAACAATAGACGATGTATCGCTCACCCCATCAGCCCAAGTGCTTAACAATATGAAAGCCCAAAACCGGTCCTGGCTAGAATTAGGGAATCAATTGTCTACCGCACACAAACAGACGCTTCTAAGCAGTAAAACAAATATGGAAGCGCTCGCAGACCTTAAAAAAGAGCAGAAAAACTCGCTTCGACAAGAGCTTAAAATCAAACAACAAGACACGATGGATTTTTCTGATTTCCTAGCGGCCTACCAAGCATCTTGATAAGCCAAGCAAAACGGCATTACGGTCTAACAAAAATTTAATCGTTTAAAAAAGTGTGATGACTGGCACACTTTTAAATATTGCACTATCGTAAAAAAATGTAAATTTGCTGGCTGAATCCTTGTAGGGAGGACGGGCTCCAATCGTTTTGGGTCTCAACTTTAGTCAAGCAAGATAACAATAAACATCTTTTTAAGAGGTGCGGCCTCATGGCCCAAGATGTGTCTTTTGCCTGGGATATGGACTCGCTAAATAAAGCTTACCGCCAAGGCTATATGGCCGGTGTGATGGGCCCAGATCAACGAAAGTGCCCGTATATTGGCGAAATCGTCGAAGCGGCATGGGAAGCTGGTTGGGAAGACGGAAAAGACGTTGCCCTATTGGATCAGCATCGCCGCCTAGCCTCATAATTGAAGCTGTATGAACAGACCTACAAGCTCAAAGTAAGTGGACTAATGCTGCACGAGAAAGCTTGTAAACAACAAGTCTTCGATCGGATTATCACCAATTTCTTCTGAAACCGCTTCACTCGCCGCGGTAAAGGCCGCCACACGAATCGTCTCTTGGCTGGTTCTTAAACCCATTTCTTTATGCGTTTGGCGACTTAATAACATTACTATTTGATGCCGAATTAACGGTTCATGCGCCTTAATCATTTCTAAGTGGTCAGCGCTCAGTGTACGTAACGAAATTTCTGTTTTCACATACGATAACTTCTTTTTACCTTGACCAAAATTCGTTACAAAAGGTGGATTCATAGTGTAATAGACGGGTTTAGCTCGGTCCTCAGCCCATGTTAAACCAGCGGTTGTTGCCATGACAGCGAGTATCAACGATACGACAAACTTAACCATTAAAAACGTCCTTGGGGTCTCTAGTTATTCGATTGCGATTGTTAACAATCTATAGAGCTAGCTTAACAAAGCATCTCGATTTCTCCAGAAACTTTTTGTATACGCTGTGATACAAAACGTAGCGGACTATGAAAAAGCACGCATCCTTTTAAATTACAATGACTTAATTCATGCATTCTATTGGTTCACTGCAGCGCGAAGCTTGATAAGCTACTGCAATGTAGTTTACGAGACACTGTATGTTTTCTTTGCCACCTCGGCTCATTTTCGGCGGCTTGAGCTTAACAAGCATGTTACTGGTACTGACGGCGATCTATATTGAGCCTTTTGCCAGCATGAACCCCTGCCCGATGTGCCTTCTGCAACGCGCAGCGTTTATTGCCGTCGCTACAATAGGTGGTTTTGCGTTTATATTTCAGCCCCATGGTGCTTTAAAAAAAGTATTTGCGCTCCTCACGGCTGTTGCAGGAATAGTTGGCGCGTCCATCGCGGGGCGTCAAATCTGGTTGCAGCACTTACCGGAAGATCAAGTCCCTGCTTGCGGGCCGGGATTAGAGTACATGTTAGATGTTTTTCCTTTTTTTGAAGCGCTTCGAATGGCGCTGCAAGGCACAGGTGACTGCGCCGAAGTACAATGGATGTGGTTAGGCTTATCCATCCCAGGATGGAGTTTTTTAGCTTTTTCAACAATGAGCCTAGCCGGCCTTTACCTGCTTTTTCAGCGAAGGAATTAGGAACGACGATTTTTTTTGCATGCGAGACTAAGCTCGTCGCATAATAGGCAAATAAGCTGCCATAAAACAAGCAGTGGCTAGCCACTGTATATAGACGTAACTGACACAAGAATTTGGAGAACACTATGCTCGATAATTGCAAAGATGCAAAAGAGCGCTGGGGCGGCGTAAACGATCTGATTGATAAGTGGCTAATGGAGCGACAAGAGTTGATCGTAAAGTTTTGCGATATCTCAACTAATCCGGGTAGCTCTCAAGAAAATACAGTGGAGCGTCTACAAACCTTCTGCCAAATCCTTGTCGATTACGTCTCTGTAGGCCACTTTGAAATCTACGACCAACTGTTAAGTGAAGCTGACGAGTTTAATAATGAAGACGGCAAACTGCTAGCGACGCAAGTCATCCCGAAGATTCAGAAAACAACAGAAGTCGCGCTAGATTTTAACGATCGCTTTGATGATATACATAAAGTGGATGACGGCATTGAGAAGCTCCTCGAAGAATTAGAAAATTTAGGCACGATGCTTGAAGCGCGCTTTGAATTAGAAGATCAAATGATCAAGGTAATGCATAATTCTCAGGCAAACCTTGCAACATAATCCAACTACGGGTTAGCGATACACCTAAAATTCAGTGCCCCAGCCGTCTTTTGCGTGTATCGACCCACCCTTCTTTCGCTTAACAGCAAACTCGTTTCCGCAAGCTATACTGAAAGGTGTCCGAGAAATACAGGCCTGCAACGTGAAGACCTCCTTAAAAATATTTGCTACATGTCTATGTTTATCTGTGCTCAGTGCGTGCAGCAATAAACCGGATGAACGCGATACACTCGCGATACAAGGTTTGCTAAGTGGCGCGCTATCTAGTCAAGGTAATTATGCGCTAATTGGGTCTATTCAGCATGGCGGTAGCCTATGGCAAACCTCGCCGCTCGAGCGAAAATATAACTGGAACCATCAAGCCAACACGCTTACTAGTATCACTGAGGTAGCACTCTCTGGTGATGCCACTAAAGCCGCAACAGCCTCGAAAAATCAGTATGTACTATGGAATATACAAACAGGCTTAGGTGAGCAATTCTGGCGTACAGGCAGTAAAATATTGAGCCTAGCCCTGAATGAGCAAGGATCCCGCGCCCTGGTCGGACAAGAAAGTGGACAAATCTGGTACATGGACACACGCACTGGCCGCAATCTTGCAGAATTTGCACACAGCGCTGAAGTACGCAGCGTTGATCTTACACGAACACATGCGGTCACGGCCGGCGACGATTTCCTTGTGCGTCTTTGGGAGCTGGAGAGTAAAGCACTCGTGCGAGAGAAAAAACTCAAAAATATGGCACGTTATGCACTGTTTTCCCCAAGCGAGCGCATGATATTTGTCTCTTCTTTACGCGGCGATCACCTCGTATTAGACAGCGCAAGCTTAGATATTATCGGTAACATAAACGAACGGTATATGAATGTAACAGCCGCAACTTTCTCGCCTGACGAAAAACTTATCTATTTAGCAAATCCGCAAGGCACCATTCGCGCATATGAGACCTCAACAGGGAGTAAAGTGAATGACTGGACAAGCCCGCCAAAGAAAGCGTTCGCGCATGGCACGAGCAAAGCCGTTTTAGGGTTATCGGCGATAGGCAACCAACTCCAGGCACTCACTTCAGGCGGGGAATTGCATACCTTTAATTTGAATTGAGGTTAGACCACGCGGGATTAAGCCCCCCTTTAAATGAGACCTAGTGCGCAAAGAAACCTGTTTGGCCTGTCAGATACAGCAACTGGCCTATTTTGATATTTCAGTTAGGCGGCTCGCTCGATACACTAAATTCAGAATAACAATAACAGCTCGGAAAACGAATTACGGCAAGCTTGCTTGCCTCTTTCCCTCTCTTCTTAGTAAATAATCTAAAGTCGTATTTCTGACGAAAGATTGTATAAACAGCCTAGATTGCGAGCAGCCTCACAGCTATTTTCAACTCGTCCTTTTATACTTTTGATCATTCTAGTATTCGACAGAAAATGCCTACGTGTCCAATTCCGATACACAGCTGCGCGCACCCGGCCTGAGCAATGAACAGGCAAGGCAACTGCTCAATCACGCTTTCGAAAATGCTCTCGACATCAACTCCTGCCTTATTGGCCTTCCGCATGCCTCTGAAAACATTCTTGCGGGGCTTGCCAATTTCAGTCCAGAGCAAGAGCTACAACTCATTAGCAATTTACTTGAGCTTTCCGATAAAGCACCTTTTGAATTGGGCTATCACATCGGCTTGAATAGCGGCCTGAGCTCACTCGGGGTAATCGGACAAAGTATGCTGTCATCATCTACGGTCGGTGAAGCGCTTGCAACAGGTGCCCGCTACTTAGAAAAGGCGTTTCACTTTGTGCATTTCAGCTTGAGACCGATCAGCGATAAAGTAAAAATGGTGTTTCATCTTCAAGCGGAAACATCGGAGAAGGTGCAAGCATTTTTGCTGGCAAGAGAGATCGGGATCAACGTGTCTACCCACAAACTCGCGTTCCCCGATACCCTGGACATCGTAATTGAAGCTGGGTTTAGTGGCCCAGAGCAAATTGGCATGACACACGTTGCAGATGCTTTTGGCTGCCAAATAAAATTTAATTGCAATGAAAACTACTTGCTGAGCTATGCCGATAGCCTAGAGCAGAAAATGCCCTTTAGTAATGAGGTCGCCGCGCAAATTTTGGAGCAGCATTGCCTTAGCTCGATTTCATCATTTTCAGCCTCATACTTATCGAAAATAGACCATGTCGACCTTCAAGATTACGGCGAATTAGAGGCAAAAATCGTTGTAATATTAGCCGCAAAAGAAGACTTTAGAATGAGCCGAGAAGACGTGGCCTCGCAGTTGAACATGTCATCTCGCAGCCTAGCCCGTCATTTACAGACTCAGGGTACGAATTGGCGAACATTAATGAGTAAACTTAAAATTCGGGAAGCAAAACGTTTGCTAACGCAAACAAATTATTCGATTCAGAAAATATCAGAGCAAACGGGCTTTGCGAGCAGCAGCGCTTTTTCACTGGCCTTTGCCCGCAACCAAGGCATGAGCCCATCGGAATTTAAGCAGCAGTGTGGCCAGCACAAGTCCGCAAGGCTCATCGCAAGCTGATGAGCGGCCTGAAGGGAAGCAAAAAACCTAAAGCTTAGAAAGCTGTAATGGACGTTTCAACACTTTTTCATAAAAGAAAATAATGGCTTCACGCGCCTGATTCAGTTTCGCTCGAGATGGCGCCAAGCTTTTGACCAGATAAGATAAAAAGGCTTTCACATTCGTTTCAGAGAGGCTTGCAGGACTCATCATGCCGTTATACGTAAGGTACTGAGCAATCCAATTTTGATAGGTATTTACCGTACGTGCGCTAAGCTGTTGATCTGCGCTGACATTTGCAAACTCTGCCGCCAATCCGGGCTGGCATTCGTTAATCGCTAGTTGTGCATCCATTGAGTAGTCGTTCCATTTGGCACGATAGACTGAGTATAGTCACCGAGCATGACATGTAAAAGTGAGATTCATTACACTTTTATGTCGGTCTTATGATTATGCTTTTAGGTTTTCGATGGTCGTAATATATTCTTGCATCGCCTCGTCTGCGGACATACCTTTCAACTCTTCCCAGGCTTGATATTTCGCCCGGCCAACAAAATCCATCATTCCAGGCTTTTTACCAGTGACATCGCCATCGCTTGCTTGCTTAAACAATGCATACATTTTAAGTTTTAACTCATTTGAAGGTTGAAAGTCGCCTTCAGCTGTCTTTACATAATTAAGCGTATCTTCAAATTGTTGCTTTAAATCAGACATATCAATTAACCTAGTCGTCAAATTTTCGCGGATTATACAGACTTAATAATTGTAGGTGTAGGGGAATTTATCATCGCAACACAGTGTTCTACCCAGAATCGGGACACAGTTGACATAAGTCTATATAGTTAATCGCGAATTACAGTCGGTGATGATTATTCAATACTCGCCATGATCACATCAACGCAAAGAAGCAAAACCCATGTTGAGTTACCGTCTCAATTACTGTGATGCTCAACATAAGCAGGGTCTGATAAATTTTCTTGCCCTATCAAAAGCATTTGGAGACTTAATCTGTGAAAATAATAAAAATAGTTGGTGTTACTATTGTGCTGTTAATTGGCGCTATCGCGATCAGAGTCATACCCATAAGCGGTATCGCCCTCGATCTGGAGGAGGTCGCGCAAGGGCAGTGCGAAATTATCCCTAGTGCCCCCGGCGCAGAAGATATCACCATCGATAAAGAGGCAAACCTTGCCTTTGTTGCCTCAGATGACCGCCGTGCTTATTTGCTCAATGGTCAAAATAACGCCATAAATGGTGCTCTTTGGACACTGGATTTAAACAAACCGGACACCCAGCTCAAAGAGATTGAGATCGACGTCGATTTCCCCTTCCATCCCCATGGCATTTCACTTTTTAAGACGCCTGCCGGCGAAAAGCTCTTATATGTGATTAACCATATCTCTACGACTGAACATGAAGTAGACGTATTTCTATGGCTTGGAGAAAATAAAGCAGGCCTGATCCAGCGAATTCGGTTTCCAGAACTTATTTCACCAAACGATCTTCATGTGGTGGGCCGACACCAATTCTATGTAACGAATGATCATGGCAGCCCTCGCCACACAATAGGTGAAAAGCTGGAAGACTTTCTAGTATTACCCTTAGCAAACGTGCTTTTTTATGATCAGGGCGAGGTCACGATTGCCGTGGATAGTCTGTATTATGCAAATGGCGTCATTACAAGCAATGACCAATCCAGACTGTTCGTTGCTGAAAGTAGTGGCCGCCAAATCAGCGCATTTTCGCGAAGCAGCGAGGCAGAGCCATGGCATCTTGACCGTGTCTATCCGCTCGAAACAATGCCCGATAATCTTGAACAAGATGAGCAGGGGCGACTTCTTACCGGCGGTCACCCAAAAGCCTTCGACTTTATGGCGCACTCGTTTAATGGCGACTATTTATCCCCTTCCGAGGTGGTTAGGGTTGACGTGAATGCAAGTGAGCTAACCGTGGACAGGCTGTATCTAGATCTAGGCGATGAGCTGTCGGGCTCAAGTGTGGCGGCAAGCCATAAGGGTGAATTACTAATCGGATCGGTATTCGAAGAGCGCCTTTTACGGTGTAATTTGATCGAGCCTTAACATTCTAAATGCTTATAATCCGAACCACGCCGGTTTAAATAATAACGCAAGCACCACCAACATTTGTAGTAAGATAAACGGCATTACACCCTTGTAAATATCCGTCGTGCGGATCGTTGGTGGCGCAACCCCCTTAAGATAAAACAAACTAAAACCGAAGGGTGGGGTAAGGAAGCTCGTTTGCAGATTCATCGCAATAAGAATCGCAAACCAGACCATGCTAATGCCCAGTGCTTCCGCAACAGGCGCAAGCACCGGTACAATAATAAAAGAGATTTCGACGAAATCAATAAAGAACCCTAGTACCAAAATTACACACATAGTCAGGATTAAGAAGCCCCATTTCTCGCCTGGCAAGTCGAGCAGCCATTCTTCGAGCAAGGTATCGCCACCGGTGTAGCTAAAGGTCATTGAAAAGGCGGTAGCACCGAGCAAAATGGCAAATACCATAGCGGTGACAACAACCGTTTCCCGCGCACTCTCCCAAACCATTTTAAAACTAAATTGCTTATAAGCGGACGCTAACAAGAGCGCACCAACGCCGCCAAGCGCAGAGCTTTCTGTAGGGGTCGCAACTCCAGCAAATATTGACCCCAGTACAACACCAATCAATGCCAAAGGTGGCAAAATAGAAATTAAGGCTTTTTTAATTTGCTCTGCCATCGGTGCCTCGCTCAGCGGCATCGGCGGTGCTTTGCTAGGATCGCGCAAGGTGACGAATAAAATATAGCCAATATACAAGGCAATCAGTAACAGACCCGGGGCGAGGGCGGCTTTAAATAAATCACCCACAGGCAAGCCAAGCACGTCACCTAAGATAATCAAGATGATAGAAGGAGGAATAATTTGCCCGAGCGTTCCGGATGCGCAAATTGTTCCACAAGCCAGCTGCTTATCGTAATTGTACTTGAGCATACAGGGCAATGAGATTAACCCCATTGCTACCACGCTTGCGCCGACAACACCGGTCGATGCAGCCAGTAAGGCACCCACTAAAATCGTACTAATCGCCACCCCACCGCTTAAGCGACCAAACAGTTGCGCCATTGACTCCAGTAATTGCTCCGCCAGCTTAGTTTTTTGCAAAACCACGCCCATAAAAATGAACAAGGGGATGGCCATCAAGATTGTGTTCTGCATGATGCTTTGAATACGGTAAGGCATAAATGCAAACAGCTCGACACCTTCAGCCCAGACACCAAATACAAGGGCCACACCCGCAAAGGTAAACGCGACGGGGAAGCCGAGCATCAACAACACGAGCGCGGCAACAAACATAATAATTCCGGTCACGACAAGTTTTCCCTATCAAGCGGTGGGTAAGGCTCTTTCAATATCAACACTTTAAGTGCCTTGATGATCATTCCCAAAGCTGCAATACCCATTAAGAAAAACGAAATTGGGATCAATGATTTGATAACCCATCGATGCGGCAAGCCCCCAGGATCGCCGCTCCCCTCGTTCATCTGATACGCATCTTGCGAAAAGTCGATACCGTAATATGACACCAACCCGGCAAATGGCAGGATAAAAAAAATAGCGCCGAGCAAATTGATCCAAGCCTTTTTCGTATCAGACCAGGCCTCATAAAAAATATCGACACGCACGTGACCATCTTTTTGCATCGCGTAGGGCGTACCAAGCAAGAACACGGTTGCAAATAGGTGCCATTCAAGTTCTTGCATACCAATTGAGACATCGTTAAACACATAACGCATCACAACATCATAGAAAACATTAAATAGCATCAAAATCATTGCGACACACGCAAGCGCGCCACAAAGCTTGGTAATACCAGAAAAAAAGAAATCGAGTCGATTGAGCATAAATAAAAGAGGCCCTTTCGGGCCCCATCATATTGTCGTTATTGTGTGCTATCGAGGTAGGCCTTCTCAGACATCAAGGTCCACTGACGAATCTTCGCCATGTAGGCTTGTTGTGATTGAAGCACTTTGGCTGCAAAAGGGTCATTCGCTGCATTCTCTTTCAACAGCTCATCATTGGCCTGGCGAATAGCTGTCATTACCGGCTCAGGGAAAGTTTGCACTTTTATATTCGGATACTCTGAGGACATAGTCGCCCAGTTTTCGCCACTCTCATGCATAGAATGCGCATACATATCATAGGCAGCTGCTTTCATAGCCACTTTCAAAATGGCTTGCAAATCTTCAGGCAAGCTATTGAATTTATTGCTATTCACTAAAAACTGTAATTCGGCACCCGGCTCATGCCAACCGGTGTAGTAGTAAGGGGCAATTTTATGAAAGCCCATGCGTAAATCGAGCGATGGGCCGACCCACTCCAACGCATCGATTGTGCCACGGTCCAATGCTGTATAAAGCTCGCCTGGCGGTATATTTGTAGGCTTTGCACCAAGCTTCGCCAGCACCTCCCCAGCAAACCCTGGAATACGCATTTTCAAACCTTTAAGGTCCTCAACACTTTTGATTTCTTTTTGAAACCAGCCACCCATTTGATTCGCCGTATTGCCGCCCGGAAAAGACATTAAATTGTACTGCGAATACAATTCATCCATTAATTCCATACCCCCGCCATAGTAAAACCAAGCGTATTGCTCTGGTGCAATCATTCCAAATGGCATGGTTGTAAAATACATAGTGGCAGGCACTTTACCCTTCCAATAATACGATGCCGAATGCCCCATATCGTACTGACCAGACTTCACCATATCGAACACACCAAACGGTGCCTTGTGCTTATTAGATGAATGAATAACGATTTTCAAACGACCGTTAGACATTTCCTCAGCCATTTTAGCCATGTTTTTCGAGGCATCACCGAAGATGGGAAAGTTGGGCCCCCATGTTTCGGCCAACTTCAACTTGTAGGTTTTTTCGGCCTGTACAAATGAAGCAGCAAACAATAAAACAGAGAGTAAAGCCAAGCGAGACAACAAAGCTTTCTTTGAAGCGAGTATTAGCATTGTGCGATCCTTATTTTTGTTAGCGCGATAACAAACTAGCAGAAGTAAACGAAGTTTTCACCTCGCAAAGCCATGATTTTTAGATAAATAGAACGCGCGTTACGTTTAACAGAGCAACTGTGCTAAAAGAATAGTTTTTGGAGGGCCGCCCCTGGTTCGGGCGCTCGCATAAATACTTCACCGACCAAAAATGCATTGACCTTTCTCTCACGCATAGCCATTACATCGTCGACAGTATGGATACCACTTTCTGTTACCACAACTTTGCTCTCTGGAATTCTGTCTAATAACTTAAACGTATTATCTAAACTTACTTCAAAGCTATGAAGGTCGCGGTTGTTTATACCCAGTAAACGTGCATCTAGGGTCAAGGCTTGCTCGAGTTCAAGCTCGTTATGCACTTCGACCAAAACATCTAATCCTGCCTCTTCCGCAATCCCCGCTAGCTCTTGCATTTGGTCTTTCGTCAAACACGCGGCAATAAGCAATATACAATCAGCATCCAGCATACGACTTTCGTATATTTGATAAGGCGACACCATGAAGTCTTTGCGAATGACCGGCAAGGCAGTGGCTTGTCGCGCCGCCAATAAGTAATCTTCATGCCCTTGGAAAAAGTCTCGGTCGGTTAGTACCGACAAACAAGCAGCACCTGCCTCTTCATAGGCCGAGGCAATTTCCGCTGGGTGAAAATCTTCCCGAATGATCCCCTTACTAGGCGATGCTTTTTTAATTTCCGCGATTACGGCAGAGAGGTTTTGCGCTAATTTAGATTCGATTGAACGCACAAAACCGCGCGCCTCAGGCTTATCATGTGCCCGAGCTTTTACCTCTGATAGGGTTCGAGCCCGCTGACACGCGTCAATCTCTTGCCATTTACGTGCAATAATTTTCTTTAAAATAGTTGGCGCTTTATCTACCGAAGCATTTTTAAAATCCACACTCATGGCCTCATCAAATCCTACTCATTACTTACTTGTTAATGACGCAATGCTTACTCTGCAAATACGCGTGTAAAACTGGCCAATTCTGCCATTTTTGCTAGTGCCAACCCACTACCGATAGCATCACCTGCCATTTCAACGCCTTCATTCAGAGAGCTTGCTAAGCCTGCTACATAAATTGCTGCGCCCGCATTGATAGAAATCATATCGCGCGCTTTTATCGCTCGATCAGTCGCCTCTTTCCCTAGCGCTGCCTTAATTAAAGCTAGGCTTTCCTCCGCACTGCAAACCGATAAGCCATCTAAATTTTGAGTCTGCAAACCCAAATCCTCTGGCCGAACAGAAAACTCATTTACCTCATTATTTTTCAGCTCCGCTATATGTGTTGAGCCGGCTAACGAAATTTCATCGAGCCCCTCTTCAGCATGCACAACCAACACATGCTCGCTACCGAGGCGCTTTAAAACCTCCGCGATAGGACGGCATAAGTTTTTAGCGAACACGCCAATGATTTGATGTTTAACCCCAGCAGGATTAGTCATTGGCCCAAGCATATTAAAAACGGTACGAATCGCCATGTCTTTGCGCGGACCAATCGCGTGTTTCATTGCACCGTGATGTGCTGGCGCGAACATAAAGCCGACACCAATTTCTTCAATACAACGCGCCACTTGTTCAGCAGACAGCCCCAAGTTTAAACCGGCAGCTTCTAGCACATCCGCGCTACCCGTGCTGCTCGAAACACTTCGGTTTCCATGTTTGGCAACATGCCCCCCCGCGGCCGCCACCACAAAGGCAGAAGCCGTAGAAACATTAAACAGGTTTGCGCCATCACCACCCGTACCGCAGGTATCAACCAAGTAATCGGCATTAACCTCTACCTTGGTCGATAAATCACGCATAACTTGCGCAGCGCCGGTAATTTCGTTAATGGTTTCGCCTTTCATACGCAATGCCACGAGAAAGCCACCAATTTGCGCCGGACTCGCTTCACCCGTCATAATTGCTCGCATCACCTGCTGCATTTCATCCGTGCTGAGATCCTGTTTTTCAACAACTTTCGCTATCGCGGCTTTCATATCCATGCGGTACTCTCTAGATTTTTATGCAAGAAGACGGTTCGTTTTCGTTAATTAATCGGACACTCGTTCAACAAAATTACGTAGTAGCTCATGGCCCTGCTCTGTCAAAATAGATTCAGGGTGAAATTGAACACCCTCAATATCAAGCTCTTTATGGCGCACCCCCATAATTTCTTCTATGCTACCATCTTCAGTCTGCGTCCAAGCCGTAATTTCTAAACAGGCGGGCACCGACGCTTTGTCTATTACCAAAGAATGATAGCGTGTTGCGATCAAAGGCATATTTAACCCTTTAAACACCCCTTTACCTTCGTGATGAACGGGCGAGGTTTTCCCATGCATGACTTGGCCCGCACGAATAATGCTCCCACCAAATGCCTGACCAATACTTTGATGCCCCAAGCAAATACCTAATATAGGCACTTTACCTTGGAAGTGCTCTAGCACGGCTAAAGAGATACCCGCTTCATTCGGCGTACACGGACCCGGCGATAACACGATCTTCTCTGGGTTCAATGCCTCAATTTCTTCAAGGGTAATTTGATCGTTTCGGTAAACATGCACATCTGCGCCAAGTTCGCCTAAGTATTGCACCACGTTGTAGGTGAAGGAGTCATAATTATCAATCATTAATAGCATGTATCTCCCCTTTACCTATCTAAGCCCTGTGCAGCCATTGCTACCGCACGAAAGACCGCTCGACCTTTATTCATCGTTTCTTCCCACTCATTTCGCGGCACAGAGTCTGCCACAACACCCGCACCTGCTTGAATATATAACACCTCGTTTTTAATCACCGCGGTGCGAATGGCTATCGCCGTGTCCATATTACCATTCCATGATAGATAACCTACCGCACCGCCGTATACGCCGCGCTTGACGGGTTCTAATTCATCGATAATTTCCATTGCTCGAATTTTTGGCGCGCCACTTAGAGTCCCCGCTGGGAAGGTTGCACGTAATACATCCATTGCGGAGCAGCCCTCATTTAATTGCCCAGTTACGTTAGATACGATATGCATGACATGCGAATAACGCTCAATAACCATTTTATCGCTCAACACAACAGAGCCCGTCTCTGCCACGCGGCCCACGTCATTGCGACCAAGATCAATGAGCATCAAATGCTCAGCAAGCTCCTTCGGATCGGCTAATAAATCCTGCTCTAGGGCCAGATCTTCCGCTTCGTTTTGGCCGCGTTTACGTGTCCCTGCAATAGGTCGTACCGTCACCTCACCCTCTTCGACTCGCGCTAATATTTCCGGTGACGAGCCGACGATATGAAAATCATCTAAATTTAAAAAATACATATAGGGCGATGGATTCAAACAACGTAACGAGCGGTATAGATTTAAAGGTTGCGCTTTAAATGGAATCGACATGCGTTGCGAAATAACGGTTTGCATCACATCACCGGCCAACACGTAATCTTTAATCTCACCCACAGCGGCTTCAAAATCAGCTTGTTTGAAGCCTGACACGAAGTCTTCCTCGGCCACTGGAGACTGAATGCCTGCATGACAGACCAGCGCGGCATCCGCATTACGCAGCTGGTGAACCAACACGTCAAGAACCGTTTGAGCGACTTGATACGCATCTTGATGTTCAGGGTTCGCATGATGAATCAACATTAGCTTACCGCTGAGATTGTCGAACACAATCAAGGAATCCGACACCATTAATAAAATATCGGGCGTTCCAAGCGGATCTGGCGGGCAAGAATCTGCAAGCTTGGGCTCAACATATCGAATAATGTCATAACCGAAATAGCCGACTAATCCACCGTTGAATCTCGGCAAGCCCTCTAGCTCAGGCACGTTAAAACGTTGTTGAAATTCTTCCACAAAGCTCAGCGGATCTGGGCAATACTGCTGTTCAATTACTTCACCATCTTCTTCGATCGTGACTTGATGCCCAACCACACGCAACACTAATGAACAGGGCAAACCAATGATTGAATAGCGCCCCCATTTTTCGCCACCATGTACCGACTCAAGCAAGTAAGAATATTTACCATTCGCGAGTTTAAGGTACGTACTCAATGGGGTATCAAGATCTGCAAGCACCTCTCGCACGATCGGAATACGATTATAGCCTTCGGCGGCTAAGGCTGAAAATTGTTCTAGATTCATGGAGTATCCTGGCTAATAAATATGCGCTACGCAAAAAAATACATAAATTAAAGTTTTATGACGGCGTTAGGCTCGCCATCGAAATGCAGCGCAGGAGGAGTATGCTTTCGCGTTAATAGGAGCCAGTATGAACACTCGGAGTTCTCTTCTAATTTATATTTGCCATGCAGGGCTGTATTTACCCGCCATCGACAGAGACAATAGCCAAAGATTAACCTAGCTCCAGTAGCGAATCAACAAGGTAATCGGGTTGGCATGATTCAATAGGCACTCCGTGGTTATAGCCATAGGTTACTGCCAAGCTTTTTACACCGCAGGCCCGCGCGGCGACGATGTCGTTACTCGAATCGCCTACCATTAATGCAGCCTTTGCCTCGATCTCTAAGCTAGCAAGCACATGAACGAGTGGCGCGGGATTCGGCTTTTTATAGTTAATTGAATCGCCGCCGACAAGCATATCTACATCGATGCGCAATTGATCAAGTAAAGGTCGTGCAAATTGATAAGGTTTGTTGGTGACGATTGCTGTTTTAATGCTCGCGGCTTTCAGCTTATTAAGTACCTCAAATACCCCCGCATAAACCTCAGCGCAACGCCCATTTGTTTGTTTGTATGCGCGATAAAAAGCATCGAGAAGGACCAAAAATTGGGGGTGCTCAGCTGGCGCATCAATTTCTTGATAAAGCGCACGCTGCACAAGCCGCGCTGCACCATTGCCTACGTAATCTCTACATTGCGCCTCGCTAATCTTTGGCAAACCAAGTTCAGCTAATGCCTGCGTAATAGCAGCATGAAGGTCGGGAACACTATCGACCAGCGTGCCGTCCAGATCGAACATCACTAGCTGATAGGAAAAAAGATTAGGTGAGCTGCTCATCCAAATGCGTACGGTGCTCTATTTAGGTCTTAGCTTGCGAGAGCGCATCGCGCATGAGCGAGATTGTTTCGGCATAATTATCAGTGTTAAAAATTGCAGAACCTGCCACAAACGTATCTGCACCCGCCTCAGCAATCTCTCTAATATTGTTAACGTTAACACCGCCATCTATTTCGAGACGGATGTCATAGCCGCTCGCTTCAATCTTAGCACGCGTTTCGCGCAATTTTTCCAAGGTGGCTGGAATGAATTTCTGTCCGCCAAACCCCGGATTTACGGACATAAGAAGAATCATATCGAGTTTGTCCATGGCGTAGTCAAGACTATGCAAAGGGGTCGCTGGATTAAATACTAACCCAGCTTTACATCCACTGTCTTTGATTAGTTGCAAAGAGCGATCAATGTGTTCAGACGCCTCAGGATGAAAGGTAATGTAAGTCGCACCCGCATCAATAAAACGCTTAATCAGGTCGTCAACTGGCTTCACCATAAGATGCGCATCGATGGGCGCGGTAACTCCAAAATCGCGCAAGGCTTTGCATACCATCGGCCCGATCGTTAAGTTAGGCACATAATGATTATCCATCACATCAAAGTGCACAATATCTGCACCCGCAGCAAGTACACTTTCAACTTCTTCGCCTAGGCGAGCAAAATCTGCGGAGAGTATTGATGGGGCAATCTTAAAGTCTGGCATAGCAAGGATGATCTCTACAATTTGGTGTTATCAAAAGTAACTGAGCCCTATTCTCGCAAGCGAACCGAAAATTACAAGCAGCAC
>ENA-OSET01001227-OSET01001227.1-sediment-metagenome-genome-assembly--contig:-NODE-1227-length-26932-cov-3.352635_pt1 | contig 26932 bp, 27 predicted proteins | sample MGYA00237882_ERZ534229 | MGnify/ENA primary metagenome ERZ534229 (study PRJEB26408, sample SAMN06266212) | sediment metagenome | isolation source: Hudson Canyon methane seep mesocosm | place... | reverse complement strand
TTCATTTATATTTTCTGTTTTAGTTTCTATATCAACGCCTATTTTTTTCTTAATTTTTTCAGCAATTCTTGCAGATTTACCAGTTCTATCTCTTAAGAAATATAGTTTTGCCCTTCTTACCTTTCCAGATCTTATTACTTTAATTGAGTCTACAATTGGACTATATAGCGCAAATGTTCTTTCAACTCCTTCACCAAATGAAATTTTTCTAACTGTAAAAGATGAATTTAAATCTCTATTTTTTTTTGCAATACAAACACCTTCAAAATATTGAATTCTTTCTTTTTTACCTTCGGTAATTCTAACTCCAACTTTAACAACATCTCCGGGATAAAAATCTGGGATTTTTTTCTCTGAAAGTATTTTTTTTACGTTGTGTTGGTTTATTTCTTCAATTGTTTTCATATCAATGTTTATCAAGTTAATTCTTCTTATATTTTTGCCATAAATCTGGTCTTCGGACGCGTGTTATAGCCTCAGATTGAGATAAACGCCAGTCTTTAATTTTACTGTGATCACCAGATAATAGTACCTCAGGAACAGCTTTTTCCTCCCAAATTTGAGGTTTTGTGTACTGTGGATACTCTAATAACCCATTTTCAAAACTTTCATCTAGCCTTGAATTTTCATTACCTAAAACTCCAGGTAAAAGTCTTAATATACTATCAATCACAACAAATGCAGCGGTCTCTCCCCCTGATAAAATATAGTCTCCAATGCTTATCTCCTCTATGTTTCGAGTAGATAATACTCTTTCATCAACACCTTCGAAATGACCACAAATAAATGATACTGACTTCTCATTAGATAATTCTTGAGCATAATTTTGATCAAATTTTTTACCTTTAGGTGATAAATAAATTATTCTCTCACCTTCAGTTTTATTTTGATCTAAAGATTTTGCTAAGACATCTGGTTTTAAAAGCATTCCTGAACCACCACCATAAGGAGTATCATCAACAGTTTTATGTTTGTCTTCAGCTGCATCTCTGATGTTTACAACATTTAAGTTCCATAACTTTTTTGATAAAGCTTTTCCATATAGGCCTTTAGATAAAGGCCCAGGAAAAACTTCTGGATAAAGTGTAAACACTTGAGCTTGCCACATAAATAATTTTTAAATTATTTTTGTTCCTCTTTAGGAGCTTCTGCTGCTTGAGCTTCTTCTTTAGGAGCTTCTTCTTTAGGAGCTTCTGCTGCCGGTGCTGCTTCTGCTTTTGGAGCTTCTTCTTTAGGAGCTTCTGCTTTAGGAGCTTCATCACCTTCTTTTTTTCTATCTTTTTTAGGGATAGCTTTATTTGGATTATTACCATTAGCTGGCATTTCTATTAATTTGTTTTCACCTAAAATTCTAGCAACTCTTGTTGTTGGTTGTGCTCCTTGACCTAACCAATATTTAATTCTTTCATTTTGGTGCTAACATCAAGAACATTTTCGTTTGGTGAAATAACTAGGACCTTATTCGTCATGATTTCTGAAACTAATGGCTGGTCATTCATATAATCTCACTTAAGTTTGTTTATAATTTGTTCTATGTGCTCTAAGTCAGATCTACTACTTTCTTTATTTAAGTACTTAGAGCTGTAATCAAACTCGATGCCGTAATTAAAGCGGCTATGATGTTTCTCACGATAACGCACTACACCTGGCACTACATCCAGTTCAACTAACCCTACTTCCATCTCAAGAGAAATGGAAAGGTGGATAATATCTTTAAGCTCAAACACTTCATCAGTTTGAATACCCATCCCGTACTTGCTGTAATCAAAAGGGACTATTTCAACCCATTCACTACTGAACAAGCCCCTTCTAACCTTCACTTTTGATTCAAATTTTATCCACGGCAAGCGAGGTTTTTTTCGTCTTTCATCTGACATAAACGTTCTTTCTAGTTATATTTTTAATCATGGCACAACCTGAGACTTAATATTATAAGGTATAAATACTAAAAGAAGGCACATTATCCTGACAAATAAACTGTTTCTGAACACCGTCAATTTCAAGATACAATACAGAACATAAAGCAATCAAATTTGATACCTAATTCTTTACCTAAACCTTTAAAATTCGTGTAATGTTAACTGGTCATACACTTATGACTTAAATTCAGGTTATTCATTGGAAAGCTGTATGGCGTTAAGAAAGAGCACTCATATCATTTTAGTAGAAGATAACCCAGATGACGAACTACTGACGATAAGAGAGTTAAAAAACAGCGGATTCAGGGGAAAGATAACCTGCTTTTCTGATGGAGAAGATGCTTTCAATTACCTGACTGCGCCTAAAAAAAGTCCTTCGCTTATCATTCTTGATATCAAGCTGCCAAAACTTACCGGTATAGATATACTCAGGCAAGTCAGGTCACAGGAAGAGTTATTGGCAACGCCTGTTATTATGTTCTCATCCAGCGATGAACCCTCACTGGTTGAAGAAGCTTATGCGCTAGGCGCTAACTCTTATGTTGTAAAAAAGAGTCATTTTTTACAAAGTGCAGATCAAATTACAGGGCTTGTTAATTACTGGACAAAAGTAAACGAACCCATTCGCTTTATTTAAACACAAATCAACTTTCTGTAGCATTTGAATTAGAGTCACTCTCAACACTTTCATGCGTGGGGTGCTCAATCTGTATTTTAGCTTGCTCTCGCTGCCTTTCTTTATTAAAAAGATCTTTAAACTGTCGTCTGTTCTCTTGCCAAAGTGAGTTTTGTGCATCAATGACCTCATCCCTTAGAATCATAGAATGCTTAATAAAATAAAGATACTCAGGGTTAAGGCGATAACGGGTATAAAATAACTTAATGAACTCCCTATGTTCTGGAGCAACCGTTAGCTCCCACTCTTTAGTTCCATTCATTAGGTACTGAGGAGAAACCCCAAGTAATTCACATAATTTATTGAATTTAATTAAATCATTAGGCAAAGCTGGGTCAGTAGGGTCTTCCCAGCGAGCGATGGTATTTCTGTCTACATCCACCATCCTGGCAACATGCATTTTAGAAAACTTACGATGATCATTTTCCCGAGCATTTCGTAGCCTCTTTGCAAAGTCACTTTTAATTACGGGAAATTGAGTTGTATACGCCATTTTTTTTCTTATACCTAATATATGCGACAAACTTTCTAACACAACTGACTTTTTCTCATATTTAGTGAAAATAGTAAAATGGCACTGCTACACCAATGTAGCATTTAGCTTAAAATAAGATCATATGCTACATGAGTGTAGCAGTTATTTTTTTATAGAAAAAAATGCAGCGTTTTATGGTATAAATACATAGCTCAAAGACGACAAGAGGATAACATTATGAATGAACAATTAAATGATGAAATAACTGCCTTAATCACTAAACTCGACCCTAGTGAGACCGAACAGCTAAATACACTTTTAAAATTCTTGAAGCACGCACAGCTATACCACGCAACAGTTCAACTAATGAATCCCGCCCAGTCAAAGTAGCATTTAGTGGCGTTTATAATTCCCTAATAAAGCAGATAACTCAGTAACTATATCATTACGAATCACTTCGGGTTCAAGGACTGTTGCAATGCTCCCTAAGCCCATTATCCAATTTTTTAACTGCACCGTGCGCTTTACACTGGCGGTTAGTTGATAAGTATTAAGCGAAACTTCTGTTAAGACCTGATCTCTACTGATTGGGTTTTCAGTTAAATCCTCAATCAAGTTACTTAATGAATGAGTTTTTATTTCTAATTTAAAGTAATAAGTTTCCTTATCGTTCGAAGAAATATAAACATCCATATTCCCCTCATCTAGGTACGATTTAAGGCTAAACGATTCTGGCATTTCTGCCTTATTAGGAAGTACTACAAGATCAGTTATTTTATGAATCAGAAAATTTCTAAACCCCTCAGGTGACAAAATATCTTCATCTTTTTTAGCCACAAAATAAAGCTTAGGCAATAAGATAACAACACCAAAAGGATGAACCCGATAACTTTTACCCCGATAGTTAAAACTTAGCTGCTTTCCTTTTAATATTGCCCGATAAATAGTATCTAAAACATCAATATCAAAATTAGCCGCTTGTAAACGCTGTCCTCGCTGATAAAATTCCACGGAGTCTTTTAAACGTCGATATTGCTGAGGCGAGATAGTTGCCTCTTCTTTTTGGAGTTTTGAATCGGCATTCTCAAAGAAGCGCTCAAGTTCATGTAGAGTGTTCTTAGGCATAATGCCTGATAGGTGTTTTTGCGTCATAGCAAAAGAAAGAGCTAGGTAGCTCGGCATTTTCTCAAAGTCATAAGACAGGCTTGAATAAGGGTCTAAGATCCAGACTAAACTTTTACCACTGCCCCGCTCCACTTCCAAACCAAATTCATTATAACCATCCTCATCACCACTATTCGTTGTTACAGATGTCCCACCGTATAGAAAATTCATATCTCGCTGAATGGTTCTTCTAATGGCTGAGTCACTTAAAGCATTTGTACCATGTTTATGTTCAGGTTCATGTTTTTCAAAATAATCACTGCTTAACAAATGCTTTAGAATTTCATCAGTGTTTTTTTTTGTTCTGGCTGAACGTAAGTAATCAAGAATGGCTAAGCGTCGAATAAAGGTCTTCATTTGTTTATTCCCTTCAGAGCAAGCTTATCTGGTCTGAGTCTAAAAACAGTTTGTCATAAAGCCCTGAGTTTCTGCTTACTTTCTTTTTAACACCGGCTATCCATATTCTTTTATTACTATTAATTTCTAATTTTGAACGTGCACGAGTTACCCCTGTATAAAGCAGCTCGCGACTTAATATAGGGCTAATATAATCAGGTAAAACCAATGCTAACTCATTAAATTCAGAACCCTGTGTTTTATGTATAGTCATGGCATAAACAAGTTCATGTTTAGGCAGGCGACTTAAGCTAAACCAGCGAAGATCACCCGATGCATCAGGAAAAGCAGCTTGAAGTCGCTCTTCATGTTTCCAGATGATGCCAATATCACCATTATACAAACCACACTCGTAGTTATTCTCAGTAATCAAAATAGGACAGGCATGATAAAATAAAGTGTTAACAGGCAAACCTAAAGAGCGTTTAAAGTAACGATCGATAGCAGTATTGATCGCATCTACCCCTTTATCACCCACTCTGGTTGCAGCCAAAATTCTGAAATATTTAAATTCAGATAGCGCACTTTCCGCATCTTTTTGCTTATTTAACGAAAGGTAAAAAGTAGAGACTAATTTATTAAGCCAAATAGAAAAACTCACTTCAGTGCTTAAACTGACTTCATTATCAGCTTTATTTAACTGCTCCCAGCTTATGCCTGACTGACCCTCAATAATGCTTTTTGCGAGCCGCCCAATGCCTCCATCCTCTTTAAATCGATAACTCTTTGTAAGCGTAGTTAAATAGTCTATTGAGCTATTTTTAGATTCAGGTAAAACATACCTCGTTAATTTATTCATCAACTTTACGTTTTCAGCGCTATACCCTGGGTGTGGCACAGGCGCAATATCAGCCAAAACACTACCGGCGGCTACTGAGGGTAGTTGATTTGAATCACCTAGAAATATCACTCGGGCATTTTCCGGAAGTGCTCTGAATAGCCTCGCCATTAATGGTAAATCAACCATTGAGGCCTCATCGACTAACAGAATATCTAAGGTAAGCTTATTTCTCTGGTTATATCTAAACTCATAATGATTAGGTATAACCCCAAGAAGCCGATGAATGGTTGTTGCTTCTTCAGGTACTGACGATAAGGACTCTTCTGATATACCGGTAAGACCTTGCAGCATGTTTTTTGCAGACTGTATAGATTCAGTTAAACGTTGTGCCGCTTTACCTGTTGGTGCAACCATTTTAATGTTAAATGCAGTGTTAAATACCTCACACAATGCAACCAATAGCTTCGTTACTGTTGTGGTTTTCCCTGTTCCCGGCCCTCCCGTTACAATACTAAATTGTTTTCCTAATGCATTTGCCGCGCTTACCATTTGCCAGTCGATTTGTTCATTAGAATTAAATAAAGAAGCTAAGGTATCAAGAGCTTTGTTTTGATCAAAAGGAAGTGAGCGGGTAAAGCGCTTTATAGCATTGGCCAGCTCATCTTCAAATAACCAATAACGACGAAGGTAAAACCGACTATTTTCATAAACTACCGGGTGCTCGGCAGCAGGCGAAATAGATAAAGTATTAAGATGCTGACACCATTTATTTTTGTTTGGAAACTGATAACCTGAGCTATTATCATTCACACCAGCTTCAGTCTGCCAATGGCAACTATCCGCCCATTCACTCACTTGTAAACAGCTATGACCTTCCCTTAAAGCCTGACTACAGGCTAATATCGTAAAGAAAAAAAGCACATCATCAGGCTTACCTAAAGTTTGAGTAACCGACCGGGCTAAATAAAAATCAATTTCTTTAACACCAGGGTAAGCTTGTACAAAATCAATAAAACGACTTATCTTAAGTTTGGGTAGTATCAGTTCAGGCATGATCTTTTCCTGCAAACAAGGCATCTAGTGCATCGAGTAAATCCGGTTCAATATCTCTGAAATAGACACCCTTACCATTTACAGGCCCCATTCCTCGAAGGTATAAATAATAAACACCACCAAAATGTGTTTCTGGTGAATAGTCTTCAATTCTCAAGCCTAAATACCGGTGTAACGCCAAGCAGTAAATGAGATATTGAAGGTCGTAGTAATTATCCTGAATATTATTTTGAAGAGCTTGATGATTATAGTTCTCTACGTCATCCCCTAAATAAGTAGACTTATAATCCGCTACATAATACTTACCTTGCCACTCAAAAATAAGGTCAATAAAACCGTGCATCATACCTTTTAATTCGTTACCTTCAGGTAACTGAGGCGGCACAGTTGCTCCCCTATGCTGTTGCAATAGTTCAGATAAAAGCTGGCGTGTTGTATTATTCATAGGGAAATAAAACTCAACCTCCCTTAGTGTATTTTCTGTAGGTAATACGCTAAGCGATAACTCGTTAGAATAGGCATTGAATAAATTTGCAGTAAGGCATTCATTAAGCCAAAATTTCAAGGCTTCGGTATGTTCATCATCAAGTTCTCCAAAGTGCCTTAAAGGTTTGACTAAGGCTGCATCCCAGTCTGGATTTGTGAAATCTACATACTCCAAAACATCATGTAATAAGTTACCCGCAGCGGCACCTTTTTTAAGTACAAAGCGCATCGCCATCTTAAGCTCTTCAGTGGCTTTACCCTGCTCTGACAGGTCACTATCAATAGCGTTATCACGATCAGGCTCTGCCATAACACCATGGCGAAGATTTCTTGTAATCGCAGAAAATGAGCCTATCCACCAATCATTTTCTATGACTCTATTCACGGTCTGAACTACTGTCTTAGGCTGATGTTCTGTTGGTAATGACGAGTTCAGAGAAGTAATCTCTGATGCAACGATTTTCTCACCGTAAGAAACGGATATTAACCCCGCACTCTGCGGCGTATCATTCACTATGCACTCTAAAGAATTAAATAAATCATCCCCCTTATTCAAACCAGTCATCAGCCCTAATGGCGAATTATGGTAATCTGAAAATGGCGTGGCACAGATATAACAAGCATATTTTGCACGAGTTACCGCAACATAAAGCAGCCTTACATCTTCTGCTTGTCGTTCTTTTTCAGAACGTTTTTGTATCTCTGCATCAAAACCAACATACGAGATACTTTGTTTGCTCTCTGTGTCATGGTAACGTGAAAATGCAGGTGTACTTTTAGGGCCACCTTTTGCTCTTGAAGCATAGGGGATAAAGACCACAGGGTATTCCAAGCCTTTTGAACCATGTAGCGTGATGATTTTAACTAAATTAGCATCACTTTCTAATCGAAGTTCTGACTCGCTATCAACAGACTGGTTTTCAATTTTATCTCTCAACCAGCTGAGTTGCTCCCAGGGCTGATGATGTTTTTGACTGGCATGCTGTAACAACTCTAAAAGGTGGATAATATTAGTCAGTGCGCGTTCATGACGCCGAGGGTTAGGCTTGAAATTATCATGTATAAGCTTAAAGGCCATGCTCATTAGCCCTTTTCTATGCCATTCGCTTCTCATCTCAATAAATTGCAAACGACAGTCTTCCCAGTAAATTTCATCGTTTTGTAATTTGTAGAGTTGCTCTGGGCCTAAACCACACAAACTAGTGGCTAGTGCGGCAATAAAAAGACGGCTATCTTCAAGTACTAATATACCCGTTAGCACGGTTAACAGCTCCACAGCCTCCTGACTTTGAAACACATTTTCTCTGTTGCTTAAATAAACAGATGAACAATTTCGAGACATTAAAGCTTGCTGGATATCTTGTGCTTCTCCCCGGTCTCTTACTAATATGGCTATATCATTTTCTACAATAGAATCATCTTGTAACAAGCTTACAATTTCATTTGCACACCAATCTGCAATGACTGACCTGAATTGTTGATTATTCGCTCCCTTGCCGTAAGACTCATGCTCTGGAAAGTAAATATAGTTAAGAGACTTTCTGGCTTGTTCGGTGTCAGGAAGTGGTGAGTCATCATTGGTTGAAGAAGAATTAACAGGAATATAACCAATCCCATATTTAAATACATGTGTAGTTTGCAGTTCATACTCAGTTTGCGCATCATGGTCACCCACTTCTTTTCCGGAAAGGGATTTCCCATAAAAAAGCCGATTATAGCCATTTATAAGCAACGACGATGATCGCCAATTAGTGTCCATATACCATTGCTGATCTGCATTATCTCTTGCGGCTAAATAGGCAAAAACATCACCTCCACGAAAGCCATATATCGCCTGTTTAGGGTCTCCAATCATATAGAGCGCGGTGTCTGCGGCATTATTACTCTTATTAGTAATGTAGATACGCTCAAAAATAGCATATTGATTAGGGTCAGTGTCCTGAAATTCGTCAACTAAAGCAACAGGATACTGGCTAATCAATTGATCGACTAAAGCCTCATTTTCACTCTCTTTAAGGCTATTCAGTAGCGATAAAATAAGATCGTCAAAATCCAGAGTGGCGAGAGCCTGCTTACGTTCTTTTATTTTATTACTAATGCTTTTGATTGCACTTGTTACAATGGCATCAGCTTCTGCGCGTTGAATTTGATCATCTAACTTGACTACTTGTTTTTTCAGCTCTTTAAGTGGATCAAAAATCTCATTCAAAGCAGCTTTTATTTCGGCGGGTTTTCTTGCGTAGCGCTTACCATCAAATACCGATGCGGCTTCTTTTGGCATGGCTAAAGTTTGATTAATACCGACTTGAAGATCATTTAACCAGCTTAAGAGCGCTTCATATTCCATTCCCCGAGCGTCTTTATCTTTATGGCAATCAATCAACTCTTTAAAAACAAGTGAAGCATGGGATTCAAGGTTAAGCTTTGCACTTTGCTTTCGCTCAATATAGCTCTGTTTTATTTTATCTGGGTTGTTACCTTCGATGTTCAAACCCTCAGATAACAAGGGTGAAAATGCCTTATGAAAATCTTCTGGTGTGAGCCAACAGTCAGTAACCGTTAAATAGTTTGCCGGTGACCGCTCTAGCAATCTGTACCAATCTCTTATGGACTCTATCTTTAACTCATAGCTGTCGGCTTCCATTTCAAGATCAAAAGGTAAGCCGCTGGCGAACGCTTGTTGAGTTAGAACACGCTTACAAAATCCATGGATAGTGAAGATAGCGGCTTCATCAAGATCACTTATCGCCTCTCTTAGAATTAAGTTCGCTTCTTCTTTTGAGACCGTTTGCTCTAATGAACAATAGAATGCATCAGATAGGTCTCTCTTACCCCAATTCGATAAGGTTGCTCTGAGTTCAGAATCTATCCGCCCCCTGAGTTCTTCAGTAGCCGCCTTAGTAAAAGTCACGACTAAAATATTTTGAACTTTGAGTTTTTTCTCTAACAGTAACCTTAGAACTATCCGTGTAATGTTAAAAGTCTTACCTGTACCTGCACTTGCTTCAATGAGGTGAACACCATTAAGCGGCAAATGATGGGCTTCAAGCTTAGTTATTTGGCTTGTAGTCGTAGATAAACTCATTGCTCAAGCTCCTGTAGAGAGTTAAACAATGTACTGTATAAATTCTCGATAGTTGTTTTCAGTGTTCCCGGCCACTCTGGTGCTTCATCCCAAAACCATTGAATATAAGGGTCATAAGACAACCCCCGTTCGGTAAAACTATCGCACCACAGTTTATTAAAGTCACCCGAGGTAAATTCTTTCTTTGCCCTCACTTTTTCAAACACTTTTTTAGCAAGTTCAGCGTTGATTAGTAAAGGGCTTAGGAGGCCTTGCTCTCTGTAAGAAAGCCATTTTTTTAACTCTTCGGCAGGCTCAGCGATAGTGTCAAACTGTAGAATTTTAAAGCCATTGTTTTTCTGATCGCGATAGATACCTTTAGTCTGTTTGAGCGCTAGTGAAGGTTCATTCTTAAAATACTCAGAAGCGACTAAATGGTTGAGCCACATGCGAACAATGTCTTTTCCTTTGGGGTCAGCAAGCCGCCAAAAAACACTTGAACTCCCACTTATTGGTAAGGACGTTGTTAATTGATACTTACCAATATTGATTGACACCTCTTTATGTTCAATACCTTCACTAACCAGCCCAGATAACGCCTCATAGAAATGCTCAGATTGTTTTTTCCACTCAGTCAGTTCAAGTGAAGTTCTGGGAGAATCTGGCAGGTACCCTCTTAAGGTTTCTCTATAAAGTAATTGTTCAGTATCACCAGCATTCAACTGACATTGTATTAAATCGGACTGTATTAAGTAGCGATCAAGGTGATTAGAAGAAAATGGTTCTGCATCTTCAGGAACTTCTAACTTTCCAGCAGTGAGGTTGAGTTTTAAGCGCTCTCTGGCAAAGCTCCTTGCTGGATTATCAAAAAAGGAGATCAGCTGTTCAAGCTTAAGCTCTTCTTTATTTTCACTTTTGTTTTCAGAGACTGGAGCAGGTAAAACACATTCATGTCTTTTAGTCGGTTCAGGCGAAGCATTTTTTGTTTTACTGGCAATAGCAAGCCAACGAGCATCAAAACTGTACATGGGCGCGATATAATTCTCTTCACTGAAGGCCTGTAAAGGGTAATTTTTTAACTCCGATTCGAAACACCAATCATAAGCACGGCTCATGTAATCTGCTAACTCTGTTACAAGTAGTGACGGTTGCTTCTCTTGATTCGTTTTAACATCATTTCCCTGATAGCTTAAATACAGTTTTTCTCTTGTAGAAATCAGTGCTTCAAGAAACAAATAACGGTCATCCCCTCGCCTTGATCTATCTCCCAATTTTGGTGGGGAATCGGCGAGCAAGTCAAAACCTAAAGCTTGTCTCTGACGTGGAAATTTCCCATCATTTAGCCCAAGTATGGCGATAATTTTAAAAGGCACACTTCGCATGGGAATCATAGAGCAGAAAGTCACCTGCCCCGTCATAAAACTTTGACCTTGCTCGGGCTGGTTAAAACTATTATTTAAATAAGCAGAAACGACAGACAGCGGAAGTTTAGTATCAAAGCCCGCTAAGAGCGCATTTTCATTTAACGAGTCGATGACTTTTAGAATAATCTGATAGCCATGTAAATCTTCGCTCTCTGCATCAAATAAATTCTCAATGAGTGATGTTAATAAACACTGCCATTGAGACGGTGTTCGCTCCCGCTTTAGGTCATAAGAGTAATGGGCTAGGTTTTCAATCAAACGTATTAATCGACCCAGTTTTTCTCCTTGCCCTCCTTCAACCCACGGAAGAAAAAGCTTATCCTCTCCTTTTGAATCGGTATATATATACTCTTCATCACCCTGAGCGAAGCCTAGTAACAAGCGATCTAGCCCTTGCTGCCAGGTAAATTGGCTGTTTTTAGTTTCATTGTTATTGCTATTAAGTTCATCAGCTCCTGAATAAACCGCTTTATGTTCTGCATCTAACCCCCAATGAATCGCGGAAGCTGATAACCAGTGAACATATTCATCTATATCTTTGTTATCCAGACCAAATCGTTTCTGAACAGCAGAAAGGCGAAGGTAGGCAAGAATCTGACTGACCTGAAAGCGGCTGTCCGGTAATTGTAATAATTCCGAAAATGCTTGAATTAAGGGCTCGGAGTCATTTAATTTTCTATCAGCAATTGAGCAAGGTAACTGAGTGCTGCCTTGTACATCTTTATGCCAACCTCGACGAAAAACGGAATCAATATAGGGTGCGTAATTCTCTACTTGCGGACTCATGACAAGAACATCTTTAGGAGTCAATGTGCTGTCATTTTTAAACTGCATTAACAACCAATCATGTAAAACCTGCACTTCTCTTAAGGCACTATGAGAAGAAACTAACGTGATACTTTCATCAAACGAGTGCCCTTCAGAAGACTCTCTTCGGTCAGTTAGCGTCAGTATATCGTCTTGAATACAGTGCAACAGCGTGTCGCGGCCTGAGCTGTAAAATAAAGGAATTTCAGTATCTGACCGTTCACAGATTAATTTTAAGCACTCTTGTCCTTGTTGACCCAGGTTTGCAAGAAGTGGATTACCAATATCATCACATAACGCAGAAACTAACCGTCCCTTATTAAGCCATTTTGCACGTTCTCTAAACTGAGCTTTTTCTGTTCTAAGATCACCCCAATATTCATCAGAGGGATTAAGCATAAAGAAATGAACTTCAGTATATCTTGAGATAGCCTTTAGAAAATCCATCCAGATAGGCGCTAAAGCATTTATACCAAAAACGAAGACTCTCGGTGGGAGTTTATTGGCATTTTGAGAGAGCTGTGCGATTGCTTTATCTATTAAGTTCAGTGGAGGCTCACCCAAGCGTTGCCTTACACTGTTCCATAGCTTCGCCTGCCACTGCACAGAGCTAGGAAGTGAGCTTGTTGATTGCTCCCAGTCCGTTATCCACTCAGGGCGATATATCAAATATTGCTCAAAAAGATCAGATATTTCTCTGGCGAGTTGAAAACGTTTTAATACGTCAGACTTGCCCGTATTTGAATCAAACCAGTATTTATTGGGCTCTTCACAGTGACTATCATTTAAAAAGTTTTCTTCACCTAAAGACTGATAAACGGCCCAGACTAATATCTCTCTACTGTAAGGTGAAACATCAGGTATCGCATCATCCCCTAATAGATTTTTAATAAGACTCCAAAAGAAATGGCCAGGTAAAGGGAAGCGTGTATTCATTATCACCCCTCGCCTACTAGCTAGCTCAAGAGATAACCAGTGATGCATTCCCTGGTTCTGAACAACAATGATATCTTCAGCTAAAACACTTACTTTAGTTGGGACTGAGGGTGAGGGTATTTCAAGTAATCGGCTCAATAGCGTTACCAGGTCTTCCATGCGATTACCTGGATAAAAATTCAACATAAATAGCCCTTTAAAAATAACGCCAGAGAGAATTGCAGCTATATTAGCATTGATTTTTAAAAGAGAAACTAACGTTGTTTATTTAGGGTAAATATAAAAGAAGAGTGGCGCACTTATGATTAAATTCGAGGTAAATATTGGAGGGTATTATAAAAAATAAAGAAAACCAAAAAACGATAGGCAGATCTAGAAGATCGGCCTATTTAACAAAAAAGAGTAAACTTTAAGCTGCAAATATTCTATTTTTTTCTAGCAGATCCATCAGGTAACTACTCAGACCCACATCAGCCTCTTCTTGAGTGGCATAAGGCCCAAAATTACCTTCTTCCCTAGTTTGAAAGTACCAAAGACCACCTGCAAATACAAAGCGGCTGGCGCGAGGAAGAAAAGACTTATGCTCTTCACCCCATCTTAATGTCTGCATACTAACTCCGACTACATCTCATTACGGATAAATACATTTCATTACGAGCAAATACGTATTGCAATAATAAAATATATTTTGTTACACGCATTATAGCGATGTTAATCTAGTAAATACATACTAAAAACCAACCAATCGGCCTTTATGTGATCATAGTTTACGCTTTATAATCTAGCTGGCGGGAATATGCTCACTATTACAAATAAAATTTTCACAGACATCAATTCCTTCTACGCCAGATAACTCAGACTCCAACCCCTCGCCATCAACCGTAGACATTGAAATATACCAACGACCATTTTTTGGTAATTCAATAACTTGCGAAAGGTTTACATAATCAGTGACAATAACTTTCATATCAAGGTTATCAGCATCCTGTCCATAATGAATTATAAACTCAGCAATATCCGATGCGTCTAGTTTAGATCCATCTTGTCTCGTGCCAGGGTGCTCCCATTTAACCTCAACTTTATACTTTGGTGCTTCAATGGGTAAACCTACAACGGGCTCTGAGGAGCTAAGGTCAATTAATTCATTTGATTGATCACTTGGATTTTCAGAAAGGTTAATTACAGAGTTTGATTCATTATTTTTGCATGCAGATAGCAATACCAGCAAAGCAATGCCGATCAGTATTTTCATTTATTAATTCCAGCAAACTAAATTTGAGTAAAGACGCTGGATATTAAATGAAAATACCTAATCGATTGCTAATAGTTATTTTATATACAAAAGTGGAAAACGTAATATTTGATTAATAATTGATCAAGCCTGATGAATATAAGGCTCTGTTTGAGTTGCATCTAAACGACTATCTAAATCAGACCTACGAGTCGCCATTAACGCAACCCAGTCGGTGACAGCATTAACCCACTCACTATTGGGCCGTATTAGCGGTGCAGCAAAGGACTTTGCCATTACACCATTCTCAGCAAACACAATTAAAGGCCCTACTTCATATGCTTTTAAACTCACTAGGTCATTACACCTGGACGATAAGGCTTTTGACTTTGATTGCCTCCACTGTGGCGATTGAAACCACCCTGGCCGCCCTGGTTATTCTGATTCTGACGTGTCAATTTTACGTTTTTAGCCACTAAACCACGTTTATCTGTATGGCATTCAAATTCGACCGTTGCACCTACTTTTAAAAACTGGCAATTCACGAGGTCAGCCTTGCGAACCATAATATCCTGGCCACCACCATTATCTAAAAAACCTGACTCTTTATCGCGGAACCATTTTTTAACGACTGTTTGCAAAGTTTATCCCCTGATTTGTTCAAACATTTAATTATAGACTAGGTAACTATAACGTTTATTCTAGCCATTTTATTGTATTGATACTATTTCATTAAATGAAAAAACGCGGAAAATAATAAAAAACGTTCACATTTAGATGATTTTATGACTAATTAGTCGTGCAATTTGAATTTTTTTAGACGAAAATAAATTTCAAATATGGAAGCTAACTCAATAATAAGGCCATAAAAGAATAATGAGTTTAAGCCCAACAACTGACAACACAGATGCTAATAGCCTAGCTACCCCTTGCAAAGAAACCAATGTTTTTTTTGTAAAGAGTGTAAATGCATTATACACCAAGCTTGAAGATCAGGCATTAATACCTAATACACTCATCCGAATAGAACAAACCTTACCCGAATTAAACCTGCTTTTCTGGTTGCAGAGCAACAATGTACTCGAACAAGCTAGCTACTGGTCTACCCGAGATAAGTCATTTGTTATTTCGGGTATTGGCTGCGCAGTAAAACTTCAAGCAAATAATCGTTTACAATTGCCTAAACTGTTCAGTCAAATTAAAGACATTATACAAGATCAACCTGCTCGATTTATTGGCGGCATTGCCTTTAACGAGAAAACACCTATCAATGACTGGGAAGACTTTCCCTTTGCTCAGTTTATTTTGCCAGAAATCGAAATAGTCTATCGAGATAATCAATACATACTGGCAGTAAACCTTTACGCGAAAGCTCTACCCCAGCTAAAGCAACAACATCAACAACGATTAAAACACTTAAAAACACTTCGCTTTACTTCCCTCACCTCAGATCAGGCGTTCTCTGACTATATTATATTAAAGCGTGAAAATACGCCTCTGAGAGCCCAATGGAAAGCAAACGTTAATGTTGCATTATCTAAAATAAAAGCAGGAAAGCTGAACAAGGTCGTTTTATCCAGAGATACAAAGCTAACCCTAAATGCTCCTATGCAAGCCCCTCACCTACTTAAAAAATGGCAATCAGCCAACGAAAACGGCTTCCTATTTTGTATTCAAAACGGCCTAAGTACTTTTGTAGGCAATTCTCCTGAACTACTCTACTCAAGAGAACACGCATTTCTAAACACCGAAGCCATTGCAGGTACGGTTCCCAGAGGAGCGACGCCAATAAGTGATAAAGCATGTGAACAGCAACTTATTAATAACCCTAAGCTCACGCGAGAACACAAAGTTGTTGTAGATTATATTGCAAAACAACTTCAGGATATCTGCGACTATATATCTAACATTCAAACGCTGTCTATTCTCAAACTAGCCAACGTTCAACACCTTAAAACCCCTTTTAAAGCACGCTTAAAACCACGAGTAAGTGACAGCGACATAGTTCTTAAACTACACCCTACGCCCGCTGTATGTGGCACCCCACTTAACGAAGCAATGTCACTCATTGATCAGCAAGAAGCAAACCCTAGAGGATGGTACGCTGGAGCGGTGGGTACAATATCTGCGAATGAAACTGAATTTTGTGTCGCTATTCGATCAGTTTTATTAAAAAGCAACACCGCCCATTGTTACTCGGGTGTGGGTCTGGTTGACGGATCAGAAGAAGCTTCAGAGTGGAAGGAATTAGAATCAAAAATCCAAACTGTTTTGTCGCTGTTTACTACATGAGCGGAGGTAAACCATGAAGCCTCAATTTAGTCATATCACAAATTTGTGGGCTAGCCTCATTATTGAAACGCTTTATCTCCGAGGCGTGCGCCAACTATGCATTGCCCCCGGTTCTAGAAGTGCACCACTCACTATTGCAGCGGCACAACTTAAAGACCAATACCCTGAGCTTTCTCTACATTGTCATTTTGATGAACGAGGCCTGGGGTTTTTCGCACTGGGCCTGAGTAAAAGTACTCAGGCGCCCATTGCAATCATAACCACATCAGGAACAGCCGTCCCGAATCTTCACCCATCGGTTATAGAGGCCTACCAAACCCAAACGCCTCTCATAATTTTATCAGCAGACCGACCGCCAGAACTGCTTAACTGCGGTGCGAATCAGGCTATTCAACAAGATGCTATTTTTGGTCGTAATGTAGTTCGATTTCAGCAATTAGATTTACCCAGTGAATCAATAGCCGCTGAAAAGCTGGTCAACAGTATTAACCAAACCCTTGATCATGCCTTAGGTTTAATAGCGAATATCGATAGCGGCCCCGTGCAAATTAACACCCCGTTTCGGGAACCCTTATATGGTACAGATACATTAATAGATTTTTCTGGTTATCTAAAAGATTGTGAATTTCAATACGGCTCTACGCAGAAAGAAAACAACCTACCAAGCTCAATAAACTTAGACTCACATTGCCTAATTATAGCGGGGGCGTTAACGCAAAAAGAGAGTGTCTCTTTAATATCACTTTCACATAAAACAGGCTGGCCAATACTTGTAGATACTACAAGCCAGTTAAGGCTAACGCTAGATACTAATATTATCCCTTACACTGACCTTCTTTTAGCAAATAATAAAGCCTTAGAAGTTTTGAGTAATATTAAACAGGTGCTTCAATTTGGAGGCCGTTTAACCAGTAAACGACTGAATAACTGGCTAGCTTCATTTCAGGGGGAATATCAAATAGTCAGCCCCCACAAAGCCTATTTAGACCCAAACCATAAAGCAACCCAAATACAAAGTGATATCAGTAAATACTGTGAGAGTATCACGCTACACGCTGCTTATAACTCTTCAGCTAACTCTGTAATTAATGATCCGCTTTTATTGTTAAACGCGGGTATTGATGAAATTATTGAGCAAACAGTCTCTAAAGACTTGTCAGAACTATCAGTAGCACGTCAACTTTCACGCTTAATAACACAAAATCATGCGCTTTTCTTAGGTAATAGCCTGTCCATTCGTATGATGGACATGGTTGCCCTCCCCTTACATAGTAACGCTGTTTACAGTAACCGAGGGGCTAGTGGCATCGACGGTTTAGTTTCAACGGCCATAGGTTGCAGTCATCAACACTCACACGGGCTTACCCTACTGATAGGTGATTTATCACTACTCCATGATCTCAATTCTCTGGCCATAGCTTCAAAGCAAGAGACCCCATTTATTATTATCGTTTTGAATAATAATGGGGGTGCTATTTTTAACTTATTACCCGCGACTGAGCTGTCTGATGTAAAAACAGAATTCTTCCAATGCCCTCATGGTTTCGAATTCAAGGGAGCTTGTGATATGTTTTCTATTAATTATTGCCAGCCAACATCACTCAACAATTTCACTGAAGCTTATAAAAAGGCACAACAATATAAAGGCGCCTCCTTAATCGAAATAAAAACGCCTTGTGATGAAGCCACCTCGCACATTAAGACGTTAATTAATGAGGTTCGCAGAGTTAAATGCTAAGCGTTTACGGCCACCCTAGCTCCCCCCCTGTTGTATTGTTTCATGGGTTCTTGGGTAATCGTAATGACTGGCTTAACATTGTCACAGCACTAAAAGACCGCTGGTATTGTATCGTTCCAGATTTACCAGGCCACGGCAAGCGTATTTCAAGCACTTCTCAACCATCCATTGACCATGACATGAATCAGATGATGGATGAAATTACAGCACTGATAAAAACACCATTCCATTTAATCGCCTATTCATTAGGTGGACGTCTAGCCATCAAACTTGCATATGAAAGGCCTGAATTAATTGCCAGTTTATGTTTGGAGTCTGCACACCCCGGTTTAAGAACAGCCCAAGACAAGAAACAAAGAATTAGTGATGATGCAGGCTGGGCCTCGCGCTTTAGGCAGGAACCCATAGAGGCAGTTTTAAGGGATTGGTACAAGCAACCTGTCTTTAGCGCTTTGAGCCAGCCTAAATACAAGCAACAAATTGAGCATCATACTCAGCAAGCTATAGAACCTCTTATTAATATTTTTGAACAAACAGGCTTAGGAAAACAATTTTCTTATTGGTATTTTTTAGCTCACATTAAGATTCCCGTACTCTATATCAGTGGGCAGAATGATTGTAAATTCAGTAAGATAGGAAACAAACTTAAAGTTCAGTATAAAAATGTAGTTTCACAGGGGTACATCCACCATATAATTATCGAAGATGCCTCCCATAACTGTCACCTTGATGATTCAGAGCAATTTATAATCATAATCAAGTCATTTTTAAATCATCTAAACTCTCAATTCTAAACCATCAAAGAAGACTGACATGAACACAAGTGCTCCAGAACATTCCAGTATTATTCCCGCATTAGATTGGGAAAACCACTCAACCCCTTTCGATGACATTTTTTATCATAAGTCTGAAGGCATCGCTAAAATAACCATTAACCGCCCTGAAGTGCGTAATGCTTTTCGCCCTCAAACCGTCATAGAAATGCAAAAAGCATTATTAGATGCCAAGTTTGATGAAAACATTGGCGCAATTATATTTACCGGCCAGGGAGACCTTGCATTCTGCTCCGGTGGAGACCAAAGAGTCAGAGGCAATGCAGGTTATATAGACCAGCAAGGCACTCATCACCTAAACGTGCTAGACCTTCAAAAAATGATTAAATCCTGCCCGAAGCCTGTTATTGCGATGGTAGCGGGTTATGCCATTGGTGGCGGCCATGTTCTACACTTGGTTTGTGACCTGACCATTGCAGCTGACAACGCCATATTTGGCCAAACAGGCCCTAAGGTGGGCTCTTTTGATGGCGGTTTTGGTGCAAGTTACCTAGCGAACGTAGTTGGCCAAAAGAAAGCACGTGAGATTTGGTTTCTATGTCGTCAGTATGATGCTGAAAAAGCCTTAGAAATGGGGTTGATAAACACCGTTGTTCCTTTAGCCGACTTAGAAAAAGAAACCGTAGATTGGTGCCAGCAGATTCTGCAACACTCTCCCCTGGCTCTACGCTGTTTAAAATCTGCGTTTAATGCAGATACCGATGGGCAAGCAGGCCTTCAAGAACTTGCTGGCAACGCAACAATGATGTTTTACATGACAGAAGAAGGCCAAGAAGGACGCGATGCCTATTTAGAGAAAAGAGCGCCTGATTTCAGCAAATTTAAAAGGCAGCCATGATCAAAGGTATCACCCTTTGGCGATACAGCATTCCTTTAGTATCGCCACTACATCTAAAGCCACAAGACCTTAAACTGCAGCCCTTAACTCATAGGCAAGGTCTTGTTCTTCAGTGGCATCACTCTAATGGCAGTGAATGGAGTGAAGTTTCACCTCTTCCAGGCTTTAGTAAAGAGAGTTTAGATGAAGCAGAGAGTCAGCTAAATCAATTTTTAGAAAGCTACAGTGTTCAATTAAAAAGGCATAACTCTTTACAAAGCCTGAATACGTTAATAAATGTCAAGCTCTACCCTTCTGTTCGTTTTGGCATTGAAATGGGATTGATGAAATTATTTAGGTTAAACCAAGAAAACAAAAACCAGTCAAATACTCCAATAGCCATTGCTGGGTTAATTACAGGTAATTTAGTCGATATTAAACGTTACTCAGATTACCCAGTCATTAAAGTAAAAGTGGGAAGACAAAGTCTTTCAAAAGATATAAATAACATTAATAAATTATTGCAACATACTGATAATAAACAGTCATTACGTTTAGATTCTAATCAATCATGGACCTTGCAACAGGCAAAACAGTTCTTCTCAGAAGTCCCCAATGACCAGATAGAATTTATAGAAGAGCCCCTCAAAATCACTTCCACTACGGGCTCAAACAACTATAGTCAGTGGAGTCAGGAAATTGATGTCCCATTTGCTTTTGATGAACAAGTACAAAACCCCAAGTTCGAATTAACCCCCGTACAAGGTCTAAGTACCCTAGTTATTAAGCCCATGTTAGTTGGCCTGTCACAAACACTTGAACTGGCCGAGCAAGCTAAGAGCTTAGGTATCAATATAGTTATCAGTTCGTCCTACGAGTCTAGCCTTACACTCAATTTTTTATACCAATTATCCACTCAACTATCTAATGCATTACCGCCAGGTTTAGATACATTTTCTCAATTTCAGTTTGACTTGATTGAACCATTAACACTCCCTTGTAAACATCAGCAACGCGCTCTTCTTCGGTCAGAGAGTCTTCAAAAGGTAAATTATCATGAAGCATAATATTCCTTGCCTGCTTCAAAGTGCATCAAAAAAACATCCTAATGAAATAGCGCTTATTACCGATAATGAAAGTCTCACCTTTCTAGATTTAGAGCATCAAGTACAGTCACTAGCACTTTATTTTAAGAAGCTTGGCGTTCAAAAAAATGACAGGGTTATAATTACTCTGCCTAATAACTTATCTCTACTTATAACAATACTTACACTATTTCGTATGGGCGCATGGTCTTGCCCGGTTAACCCTAAATTCCCAGAAAAAAGCCTTAAACAAATAACTAAATCATTAGAGCCACACTGGTCAATTACTTCCTGCCCTACTACGTTGAATACAGCCAAGAATATAGATATCAATGCTATAAAAAACTGTTTACTAAAACCTTGTAAAGAATTTGATGCCACGCCAATAAGCTATCCTGCAAGTCGCCCCTGTAACGTAGTACTTACATCAGGTACAAGTGGCCTACCCAAAGCAGCCGTTTTTTCTTATCAACAACACGTCTACAGCGCCATAGCGGCTAACGCTTTAATCCCCCTGGCGGTAAATGACCGTAACCTTATCTCTTTACCTTTATTTCATATCGGTGGCTTAGCCATAATATTTCGCTGTTTACTTTCAGGGGCAACGCTGGTTTTGGGGCAAAACAAAAACCTTACTGTAGACTTAATTCAATTTAAAATAACCCATACATCAATGGTGGCCACCCAGCTACGTCGCTTACTCAAACAAAACAATACCAACCTATCATTAAAACATGCTCTCATTGGTGGTGGACCTGTAGACGAGCAACTATTAAATGAAGCAACAAAACGGGGGCTAAACTGCTGGCAAACCTACGGTCTTACAGAAATGAGCTCACAAGTTTATACCCATACCCCCTCTGGGCATGGACAACGATTGTTGCATAGTGAAATCATGATTAATGACCAACAAGAGATTTGCGTAAAAGGTAAAACCCTGTTTCTGGGGTATTATGAATCTAGCCAGCAGAGCTCAGGCCATCTAAGATTACCAATAAATAAAAATGGATGGTTTGAAACAAAAGACTTGGGTCGCTTTAATGGAGACAAACTGGAAATAATGGGTCGCAGAGATAACCAATTCATTAGTGGAGGTGAAAATATTCAACCTGAAGAAATTGAATATTTCGTCAATAAGATACAAGGCGTGACCCAGTGTATAGTGGTCGCTCAAAAAGACATCGAATATGGTCTTCGCCCTGTTATCTTTCTGGAAAGCGAAGAACCTATCTCTTTAAATAACCTACAGAATCACTTAAAACCGTATTTACCTTCTTTTAAACGGCCTAAAGCTATTTTCCCATGGAAAGAAGGCTATGGAATGAAGCCAAGCCGTAAACTGCTCGCATTGCAGCTATTAACAAAATAAGTAATTTATTAAAATAGATTGTAAACTCTGTGGGCACACATAAAAGCAATAAAGGCTATAAATTGTTTTGGTCATGTAGTTGATTGTCGCAATGCAAGCGCTTGTTACATCACTGCTTCGAGCTCTTGAGGATTACCTTGTTCGATTTTCCGTAAATACGCCTCCACAAGTATAAATGCAAACGGAACCACTGAAGCCAAAAGCAGAATTAGCCACCCCCAAACTGGCCACCCTTTTTTACCTGATACTACTAGAGATAAAACAAGATAAAGAAAAAATAAAATTCCATGAGTCATACCTAAAGGAAATACCCACTCTCTACCAATAACCCCAAGCGTAACGCTTAATATTACTAAATACGATAAACCTTCCAAAATGCTAATTGTGCGAAACACTTTTATCATTTAATTACTTCTATTATTAATTGCTGGGTAATTCTTACCTTTTATAGACCTTTCTTCAATAGCTGGAAAATATAAAACGAAGTGATGTAGACATAATGACTCCCCACGAGAGTGCTGACCTCCAGTTCGAGGGTTAGCAAAGCAAGAGCCATAATATAGTTGTTAGATACTAAAACGGGGGAACCTTCAGCGCCGGTCCAAGACCCGAAGGGGCTGATCATTGAACGCTTGGTTATATTAACCATCGCCCTCTTCGGTAAGAAATTTCTTATGTATAGCAGGCATAAACAGCATTAATGCTACTAATGGAAGAATTCCTGGAAATGGAATTACTCTAAAGAAAGTGAGAATTATTAATAAGACAAAAATTAAAGTAATCGTAATTCTTGTTGCTTTCTCTCCACGCCCCTTAAACACCCAAATTAAAAGAATACCTAACCCAAAAAGGGAAGCACTCAATAGTGTGATAAAAACTTCTATTTGCATATATGAATATCCATTTCAATTTACACTTACACTAAAAATTTAACGCCCTAATCTTAGGCAGTTTCGTGGAACGGCGAAGCGGGGGATGTTCATTGTCCCTATGACAGCCTGGTTATATGTCGTTTTTCTCGACATGCAAAAAAACTTATCTGTAAGTTGAGATAGAACATGATAGTAAGTGGCATAGAAAAAACTACTTAACTATAAAAGGCTTCAACAGTTCCTTTTAGCTTCATCATAAGCGGTTGTCCCCGACGGTCCAACGCCTTAGGAGAAGCGATTTTTACCCAACCTTCACTGATGCAATATTCATCGACATCGGAACGCTCTTTACCGTTCAGCAGAATGCCAATATTGTGCTCGAATATTTCTGCCACATAATGTGGGCTACGAGGATTACTTGAAAGGCGATCCGGTAAAGCTGGTGGCGATTTAGTGTCGTTCATGTGTGTGACCTGAAGTAAATAATAATTGCGCTATTGTAGACAATATAGACCTAGTGCTCAAGGATGCAGTAGAGTTTAGATGCTAACTACTAGTGAATGGCAAGGGCTTAACCTCGAGGTTTAGTCTGGAGGAAGCCGGAGCGTTAGAATACCAGGAATTAATCAGGCATTGTCCTTTGACTACTTGAAATCTGAGGGGCTTTATTCGCTGCGTGATGGCTGGATTAAGCTTCACTACCCTGAGTGAAACGCCCTGTGCGGACCCGTATGCAGGGTGTTGTGGAAGTTAGATACCTCCGGCTACCCGATTATCAGTGATTTGCAAGTGCAGTTGACTCTGATTTTTCTAGTTTTTTTACTAGATCAGTAATTTCACCGGAGAACATTTCATATTTATACTTCGCACAGTTTTGGTGGTTACTTATAGACGCTTACATAATGGACCGAGCTGCGCAACAGTGAAGGTCCAGCCAGCCGGCGGTCATTGATGTACTGGTTATATGTTGCTACAATAGTGGTACGTAATTATGTACATGAACAATTTGGAGTTTCTATGGACGCTATTAGCTACACATCAGCCAGAGCAAACCTTTCAAGTACGATGGAGCGAGTTTGTAATGACCATACCCCAATAATCATAACCCGTAAAAGTGAATCACCAGTAGTTATGATGTCTCTTGAAGATTACCAAGCGATGGAAGAGACAACTTATTTGCTTCGTTCGCCTGCGAATGCAAGACAACTACTTGAATCAATCGCTGAACTTGAAGCTGGCAATGGAACAGAAAGAGAACTGTTTGAATGAAGCTAACTTTCTCCTCCAAGGCATGGGAACAGTACCTTTACTGGCAGACCACAGATAAAAAGATTTTAAAACGCATTAACCTTTTAATTAAAGATATAAAACGTTCACCTTATGATGGTATTGGAAAGCCAGAGCCATTAAAGCATGGACTTACAGGTTACTGGTCACGACGTATTAATGATGAGCATAGAATTGTATATAAATATCAAGACGATACTATTTTTATAGCTCAGCTACGCTATCATTACATATAACGCGACAGATTCAGAGTCCGGTACAGCTTGGTTATATGTTTTAACTGGCCATAAACTGCATTATTGAAATACCGTTAACACCTGCATTTACTAATGTACCACCAAAAACTAATGGGACTATCGAATAGGCAATAGTATGAATAGTTGTACCTGCAGCATTCCCAAATTTATCGCTTCATAGCACTTAATTTTATAAATTTATCAGGTGCCTTTATTCTCACTACAAACGTATAAAGCCCGAATAATGCTACTGTTACACCTAAAATGATTGTGCTTAATTCCACTATTTTACTCCTGACATATAACGCCCGCAACACCGGACAATTTGGAGCGCAGCGTAAAATTGTTCCGTGTGCTTGCGCTGGTTAGGCGACAGGTTCATACGCCCCGTCTCTATGCCAAACGGCAACTCGTGCTAGGTGCATGACCATACACTGTGAACCAATATATAGTGACCAATTTACGTATTTTGCGGCAGGAAAGTATCCTTTTCCATCATTCCCGTAGATCCAAAATTGGCCAATAACACCGTCGGCAACCGTGGCCAAGACAAGCCCCATTGCAACAAGCCACACTCCGAGTCTTGCGGGCGATTTACGCAGTGCCATTAACAAAACTATCCCGCTCGCACCGACAAGCGTGATGAGAACCGCATAGGTACCGACAACGATTGAAACGTGCTCGCCAGTACCTGGCAGATGCATAGAAATAAATGACGCTCCACCGATCAGAGACGCGATAACTAGCAAAGCGAATAGCGCTTTCGGTTTAAACCCTTCTGCAAGAGCAACCCAGCAGACAGCAACTAGGAAGAAAAAATATCCTGGACCAAAGAAAAATACGGAGTCTGCGAGATAGTCATGTTTTACAACACCTCCATATCGATAGTACGTAAGCGGTAAATTAAAATTAACAACATCTCCACATACACACAAAGCCAAAGAAGCGACAGTAATCCAGGCGATAATTCTGTGCGATGCATCTGTAGAGTGACAATATACCCAGTTTTTTATGGCATAACAATTAGCCAGAAGACCAACAAGGACAGCCCCCTCAATAGACAAGACAACTAATCGTTCTTTGCCTGTCACAGACCAAAAGCCCCAAAGGCCACCAATGGCGTCTACCGTGGCAACAACCCAAATTATTAGTGAAGCAACGAAGTATCTGTCTATAAATTTCATCTAAAAAAACCGATTCAAAATGATGGGGTAATCGCCTAACGCTTTGCTAAACGGCTAAAGATGACAGCATATTTTGTCCGTTTGAGCTTCTTATAGTTAAGGCCGAATTCATATACTAAGTGCGACACCCTATTTAATAAAAACGATGAATTGCGATACCCTTAGTTTTTTGCTCCTACCACGAAGTAAAAACCTATGAAGTATCAACAACTCACCGAGGGTGATAGATATATGATAGTCGCACTAAAAAGGCAAGGATTAAGCTTTACCAACATTGCCAAAGCTATCGGAAAACATCGAAGTACCATATATCGAGAATTTAAACGCAATACTTGTTGGCATCAAGATGGCTCATATCGACCTATCAAAGCACAACGACGGACAAGAGCTCGACGTCGACGCTCAAGGCGAAATCAGCAATTTACAGAGAATGATTATGCCATTGTCAGGCAACTATTACGAAAGCAATGGAGCCCGGAGCAGATTACAGGTCACTTAAAACGACAAGGTTTGCGCTGCTTTAGCCACGAAACTATTTACCGCTATATTTGGCGCGATAAAAAGCAAGGCGGCTTGTTATGGAAGCAGCTACGCTGCGCTCAAAAGCGAAGACGTAAGCGCTACAAGGCTTATGATAGTCGCGGCAGGCTTGCCGATAAACGTAATATAGCAGAGCGACCAGCTGAAGTAGAAACGCGTAAAACACAAGGCCATTGGGAAATAGATACCGTGATGGGTAAAGGTTCTAAACACTGCATAGTTACATTGGTTGAGCGAAAAACTGGCTATACATTGATAGGTCAATTA
>ENA-OSET01001226-OSET01001226.1-sediment-metagenome-genome-assembly--contig:-NODE-1226-length-26933-cov-25.277927_pt1 | contig 26933 bp, 24 predicted proteins | sample MGYA00237882_ERZ534229 | MGnify/ENA primary metagenome ERZ534229 (study PRJEB26408, sample SAMN06266212) | sediment metagenome | isolation source: Hudson Canyon methane seep mesocosm | place... | reverse complement strand
TGCCTAAGCGATATGAAATCTCGCCTTTAAATTTATCGGGTAAGCGTCAATATCAATCGGGCGGTGTATCTTTAGCTAATTCAGTGGGAGATTCTTCTGAGTTTATGTCTTTAAGAGAGTATCGGCAGGGTGACGCTTTAAACCAAATCCATTGGAAGAGCTTTGCTAGGCATGGCAAGTTAATAGTTAAAGAGTATCAGGATGAATATTTTGTACGCAGAGCTTTATTGTTAGATACGGATGTTGGTGAGTTTGATAATGAATCGTTTGAAGCCGCTGTTTCTGTTGCGGCATCAGTGGCTATGAGTGAAAGGCAGAATGAAGCCTTATTAGATTTAATGTTTGTTGGCCGTGAATCATACCGTTTTACGACAGGTCGAGGTATTGATCATATGCCACATTTACAGGAAATATTAGCAGCAGTACAGTCTAGTGATTCACAGTCATTTACACGTTTAAAACAGGCTGTTAACTCACATGTGCAGCATTGCAGTAGTCTGGTCTGTGTACTATTACATTGGGATGAAGAACGACAGCTGTTTTTTCAATCCTTAACTGCTCAAGGCATTCCTGTTGCTGTTTTTTTAATTCATGATGGCTTACTAAAGCTAGAGATGCTGCTAAATAAACCAGAACATTTTTATCTAATTGACAGGCATCAGTTAGCAGAAGATTTGGCAAGCTTATGATTATCCCATTTATTTCACTACTTGTTTGGGGCTGGCTTAATCAAAACGTGCTTGTGTCGATTGTTATCATTTTATTGCTCGCTAGCCGTTTTGTTAATTCCTGGCGGTGGACGTTAAAGGTAGAGCAGTTTTATCGTATTGGTGATTTTGTAACGGTGCTATTTGTACTCGCCATGCTTTATTTCTCAGTTGTACACACCGAACAACGTCCGGTATTTATTATTTTAGAGTGGTTGCCGATTTTTTTTCTACCGATAATGCTCACTCAACTATATAGCATTAATAATCAGTTACCGATAGGAATCCTGTTTTATTCTATGCGTAAACGGGAACGTGTGAGTTACTTGGATTTTAAATTTCCTTACGCAGCTATTTGTCTACTTGGTGCTGGGGCAGTGCATGACACTTCATTAACATATTTTGGTATTAGTATAGCCATTTTCTGTGCAATATTATGGACAGTGAGGTCAAAAAATAGTCTGGTAATTGTCTGGTTAGTAGTCATCTCTTTAGCAGTGGTGCTTTCTTTTTTTGGACAACAAGGTCTACGACATTTGCACACAATAGTGGAAGAACAGTCAGTTGAGTGGTTAAGTGATTGGCAGACGGATCCTTTTAAAAGTATGACCTCAATTGGTGATATAGGTGAGCTGAAATTATCTAATAAAATTGAATTTCGTGTAAAAGCAGAGCAGCCTTTGTTATTAATGCAATCGAGTTATGATCGATATCTAGGAAAGTCCTGGTTCGCTTCAAAACGTATTTTTAGTGATAAACCTAATTATTCAAAAGTCGAAAAGAGTGCTGAAATAAAGCAGTTAGAGATTTTTCAATCACGCAAACGAGCTACTGTATTAGCGCTTCCCTCTGGTACGGTTGATATAAAAGGCTTAGAAGGTGGTCAGCTGCAATACACCCCCTTAGGTGCTGTGAAATTAACAGATGCCCCCGATTATGTGAATTATCAGGTTTTTTATACAGGGCAAACTATAGCGGAAGCGCATGATTTTGATCTGCAACTCCCTGAGCAACATTTGTCATGGATAGTAAAAATTAAGCAACAGCTAAAACTGGAAAATAAATCACCGACGGTGATTGCTCGAACGATTAAACAATTTTTTCAGCAAAATTATTATTACAGTTTGTTTTTAGGGGAAGAACCTAATGCGGAGAAAGCGCTTGAAACTTTTATGCTTAAACGTAAAGCAGGGCATTGTGAGTATTTTGCCGTAGCTAGTACGTTGTTATTAAGAAGCTATGGTATCCCAGCGCGGTTAGCTAATGGTTATGCCATGGACGAATTCAATGAAAGTGAGCAGATGTACATTGTCCGTCGTCGCCATGCGCATGCCTGGTCGATTGCTTATATCAACGGTATTTGGCAAGAAGTTGATTCAACACCATCGCAGTGGTTAAGCATGGAAGAAGAACAGGTGGATTTGTGGCAGCCGGTTTATGACGTGTTTTCTTCACTCTATTTTAGCTATAAACAATGGCGATATCAGCTATTAACAGATACTCAGAATGATAATAAAGAAATTTTATTGGTTATTGTAGGAGGGTTGTTATTGATTCTTTTATGGCGGCTGCTTGTTTCGCGCAAGCATCTTATAACAAGGCAGTCTAATCAAAAGGAGCTTGCTTGTTTTGATTATCCAGGAAAGGATTCTGAGCTATATCAGATTGAACAGGTATTGTTAGGAACAGCCAGTGCTCGTTTAAATAATGAACCGATCACGGTTTGGGCAAAGCGAATCAATGATAGTGAATTATATGTCATTGGAAAAATGCATTATCAGTATCGCTTTGATAATAGCCATTTTTCTATTGAAGATAGGCGAAAGCTAAAACTGAAGGTAAGGCAATGGTTTGTGGTATTGAAAGAAAGAAATATTAGGGGGCTTGCTCCCGAGTCAGAGTAGTGTCGTTAAACTCGGTCAGCTTGTGACCGAGTTTTGTATTTGGTTGTTTTTTATTATTCTACGGTAACTGATTTTGCTAAATTGCGAGGTTGGTCAACATCAGTTCCTTTGATTAAGGCAACATGATAGCTCAGTAATTGGAGTAGTACATTGTAGGTAATAGGGGCTGTAATTCGTCCTACATTGGTGGTTGCTTTTACCACTGTGAAACTTTCTTCTGAACTGATGTCTGACTTTTCATCTTCAAAAACTATCATTTGTCCTCCACGGGCTTTGACTTCGTGTAAGTTGGATTTTAATTTTTCAAGTAAATCATCTAATGGCGCAACTGCAATAACGGGCATGTTGTCATCAATTAGAGCCAAAGGGCCATGTTTTAATTCACCTGCTGGGTAGGCTTCTGCATGGATATAGCTGATCTCTTTTAACTTTAATGCGCCTTCCATAGCAATTGGGTACATGGTGCCTCTGCCTAGAAACAGTGCATTTTGTTTATCGGCAAAACCTTCAGCAATCGTTTCAATAATGGCTTCATGTTCTAAGGCGTTATTAATTAAATTAGGCAGTTTATGCAGGCCGTTAATGATGCGTTTTTCTTGTGATTCAGGCATGCGTTTTTGTACTTTGCCTATGCTTGTCATTAATAGTGAAAGTACTACCAGTTGTGTAGTAAAAGCTTTGGTTGATGCAACGCCTATTTCTGGTCCTGCATGGGTTAGGCAGGTCAAGTCTGATTCTCGAGTCAAGCTCGATTCAGCAACATTACAAATGCTGAGAGTGGGGATGTTAAGCTGTTTTTCGGTGCTTGTGGTTTTGACTTTTTGTAGTGCAGCCAGTGTATCGGCTGTTTCACCTGACTGGCTAATTGTAACGAATAAGGTGTTGTCTAAAATAACGGGGTTTCGGTAGCGATATTCGCTGGCTACTTCAATTTGACATGGTGTATCTATAATATCTTCAAACCAGTATTTTGCGACTAGCCCCGCGTGGTAACTGGTACCACAAGCAATAATTTGAACTTGTTGAATGCGTTCAAAAATGCTTTCAGCTTGATGCCCAAAGCTGGAAACTAGAACTTGCTCTTGTGTAATTCTACCTTCTAAAGTATCAATAACAGACTGAGGTTGCTCAAAAATTTCTTTGTGCATGTAGTGCTTATGATCACCAAGCTCTACGGTTTGAGAGGATAAGTTCGATTGCTTGACTGGTCTTTCGATTAATTCGCCGTTGGCATTGTAAATTTCTAATGTTTGACGAGTAATTTTAGCGATATCGCCTTCTTCCAAAAAAATAAAATTTTGTGTAACGGGAATCAGTGCTGATGCATCCGAGGCAATAAAATGCTCACCAAAACCAATACCGATAACAAGTGGGCTGCCTTTTCTTGTTGCAATAAGTGTTTCTGGGTTATCAATATCAATAACACCCAGTGCATAAGCACCCTTTAATAGATTTGTGACTTGTGTAACCGCTTGTAGAAGATCGTCCGTTGTTTGTAATTGTTGGTGTAAAGCGTGGGCAATAACTTCTGTATCCGTTTCTGAAGTAAAGCGATAGCCTGCTTCAAGTTGTTGGGTTTTTAATTGTTGATGGTTTTCAATAATGCCGTTGTGAACGACGGCGACTTTGTCATTGCAGATATGTGGATGTGCATTGTTTTCCGAAGGAACGCCGTGTGTTGCCCAGCGTGTATGAGCAATGCCAATGGTGCCTGATAATGGTGATGATTCCTGCTGGATTTTGGTTTCAAGGTTTTTTATTTTACCTATAGAACGTACACGGTGGATTTTTTTAGGTGATTGCTTTAAAACAGCAATGCCAGATGAATCATAGCCACGATACTCAAGTCTTCTTAGCCCTTCCAGCAAAATGGGGGTTACATTTCTTTCGGCTACGCCGCCAACAATTCCACACATCTAATTTCTCTCCATAGCTGATTTTGTATGTTCGATTCGTTAATGCCACCAAATTCTAACAGAATTCATCAGCATCAAAAAATATACAAATTATAACAAGCAAAGCTCGTGATATGTGGTTTTAAGGAGCAAGATAGACCTATTTAAAGGTAATCTGTTTGTTATACATAAATATCATTAATCTAATTAATGGAATCGATAGCAGAGCTTGCACAGAATGTACTTAAATGGTGTAGACTATCACCAACAAAATTTGTGTTTTAAGGAGAAATAAAGTGGCAACTATATTGGCAGTAGATGATTCGGCTTCAATGAGACAAATGGTATCTTTTACACTAAAAGGTGCTGGTTATACAGTGGTTGAGGCAGTTGATGGTGTTGATGCGTTAAATAAAGCGCAAACCCAAAGCTTTGATTGTGTGGTAACAGATGTCAATATGCCTAACAAGGATGGTATTACATTGATTGCTGATTTGCGTAAATTGCCTAAATATAAATTTACACCTATGCTGATGTTAACGACTGAATCTGGTATGGATAAAAAGCAGGCGGGTAAGGCAGCGGGGGCGACTGGCTGGATTGTAAAACCATTTAATCCAGATCAATTGTTAAAAACAATAAAGAAAGTGTTGGGTTAGCCGCTAACCATTCAGTAAGTAAATTTTGATGAGCAGAACAGGGTAGTCTATGTCAATTGATATGGCGCAATTTCACCAGGTCTTTTTTGAAGAAAGTTTTGAAGGCCTGGAAGCAATGGAGTCAGGGTTGTTAAACCTTGATATGGGTGATGTGGATGATGAAGAAATTAATACTATTTTCAGAGCCGCTCACTCAATAAAAGGGGGAAGTGGAACATTTGGCTTTACTGCTGTTTCTGATTTTACCCATGTCATGGAGACTTTGCTTGATGAAATGCGGGACGGGCGTAGGCAAATAACACAACCGGCAGTGGATGTACTATTAGGTTCTGTTGATTGTTTAAAAGAAATGTTAACGGCCATTCAAGATGAGCAAGATATTGATGAAGGTCAAGTTTCTGAATATCAAAAAGCATTAGAGACCGAGCTTAATGGCGGTGAGCAAAGTAGCGTTGCTGAGCAACCCGTACCAGAGGTTGTTGCAGATGAAACAGTTACTGCCCTAGATGTGGGAGCTGGCTGGAAAATTTCCTTTAGCCCTCATGCTCATATGCTAAAAACCGGCAATGATCCGGTTAGAATGTTTCGTGAATTATCTGAGCTTGGTGAATTAAAAAGCACTATTGATTTTCAAGGTGTTCCTGATTTTTATGATTTAGACCCGGAAAACTGTCACTTGTCCTGGAGTCTGGAGTTGCTTGGTGAAGTCAACGAAGATGAAATTAATGAAATATTTGATTGGGTAGAAGACGAATGTGATCTGGCAATCCAGTCCTTATCAAGGAGCGATGAGTCTAGCGAACAAGTACAAACCGAACCTGAGGAAGCTACTGATAAATCCGATACGGTTGCTCAGCCTAAAGAAGAACCCAGTCCAGCTAATACAGAAAAAACAGCTGATAAAGTAGAAAAACAAGCCACTGCGAAAGCTAAAAAAGACACTAAACCTGCGGCTAAAGGATCCAGTTCGATCCGCGTAGATACAGGAAAAATTGATATCCTTATCAATATGGTGGGTGAGTTGGTAATTACCCAATCCATGCTTAGTCTGGTGGGTGAAAATTTTGAATTGAATAACTTAGACCAGCTGAAAAATGGTCTATCTCAATTAGAACGTCACACAAGAGAGTTACAAGAAAGTGTGATGAATATTCGTATGTTGCCGATTAGCTTTGTTTTTAGTCGATTTCCTCGTCTGGTACATGATTTAAGTACCAAGCTAGATAAAAAAATCGAATTGGTGATGGTCGGTGAAAATACCGAAGTAGATAAAACAGTCGTTGAACTGCTCAGTGATCCTTTAGTCCATTTAGTGAGAAACAGTCTGGACCATGGTATTGAAATGCCTGCGGATCGTGTGGCGGCAGGAAAGCCTGAAATGGGCACGATCACATTGGAAGCCTATCACCGTGGCGGACAAATTGTTATTGAAGTCAAAGACGATGGCAAAGGTTTAAATAAGGATGTTTTAAGACAGAAAGCGATAGAAAAGGGTTTGATTGATGAGGACACTGTTCTCACTGATAAACAAACTTACGAATTGATATTTATGGCTGGTTTTTCAACGGCTGCCGAATTATCTGATATTTCCGGTCGTGGTGTGGGAATGGATGTGGTTAGGCGGAATATTCAGTCTCTAGGTGGAAATATAGAAATAATTTCAGAACTTGGAAAAGGCTCCACAATTGCCATTCATTTGCCTTTAACACTGGCTATTCTAGACGGGCAATCCATTGCTGTCGGTGATGAGCGTTTTATTATTCCTCTGGGTTCAATTGTAGAATCAATTAATATCAAGAAGGAAATGATTAACCGGGTTGCAGGTAAAGGAGAGACATTTCGTCTTAGAGATGAGTATTTGCCGATTGTACGAATGCATGAGATTTTTGATGTAAAAACAGCAAAAGCGACAAAATTAACAGATGGACTAGTAGTGGTTGTTGATGGGCAAGGTATGCGCTGTGGCTTATTTATTGATGATTTATTAGGCCAACAACAAGTGGTTATTAAATCACTGGAAGCAAATTACAGAAAAGTCGAAGGCGTTTCTGGCGCAACGATTTTAGGAGATGGTTCCGTAGCACTGATTCTGGATATTCCTGGATTAGTTCGTTTATCTAATCAGTAGAAGATAGAACTCACTATGGCAGAGCAAGTTGAAAATAACGAAACTGAACAATATGATGAACAAAAGAAACTGGAAAATCAAGTTCAGTTCTTAAGTTTTACATTGGGTGACGAAGAATATGGTGTTGATATTCTCAGTGTTCAGGAAATTCGTAGCTGGGAACCCGTTTCACGGATACCTAATGTACCTTCTTATGAAAAAGGGGTAGTGAATCTGAGAGGGGCGATTGTGCCTATCGTCGATTTGCGAGAACGATTTGGTCTGGGGCATTTAGCATATTCACCATTAACGGTGGTTGTCGTTTTGCAGATAGAAAGTCAAGAAGGACAAAATCGGACAATGGGTGTTGTGGTCGATTCTGTTTCTGATGTGATTGATGTGGAAAAAAAAACCATACAAAGCGCGCCCAATTTTGGGACTAAAGTGAGTACAGAATTTATAAATGGTCTAGCATCTGTCAATGAACGGATGGTTATGTTGCTTGATGTTGAAAAACTATTGAAACTAGATGGCTTGGATGATGAAAATGAAAGCTAAATTAACAAAAGTATTAAACTTGGTTGGTAAGGGAGACACAGATGAAAATTAATATGCCGGTAACTGATACAGAAGTACAGATGAAGCCTGGTGACATACTCGTTACCCGGACTAATCTAAAAGGAATTATTACCTATGCCAATCAAGCTTTTATAGATATAAGTGGCTTTTCAAAAGAAGAGTTGGTTGGTAAAAACCATAATGTGGTTCGGCACCCTGATATGCCGGCTGCCGCATTTGAAGATTTATGGATGTGTTGTAAAGCCGGTAGGCCTTGGACTGCACCGGTTAAAAATAGAACTAAAAATGGTGACTATTACTGGGTGGAAGCAAATGTTACTCCAGTCTATATAAACGGTAGAGTTGATGAGTTTTTGTCAGTTCGTTATGCACCTGATCGCCAACAAATTAGTGCTGCTGAAGATTTATATCAGCAACTTAATGCCAATAAAGCAGAAATACGTCCTAAGGGCGTCGCTTTAATGGTAAAGAATATGCAAGAAATGAGTTTAGGGCTGAAAGCCTTCATTGCTTTAACAGGCCTACTGCTTCCAAGTTTATATTTTATGTTCTTGTTATACCAGCAGGGAAATATGCCAGTATTAGCAGGTATTGCATTAGTTACTGTATTAGCCACTCTGTTAGGTTATAGAATGGTCAAAGATTTTACAGGTGCTCTTGAAAAAGTAATCGAGACATCTTATGCGTTAGCAGTTGGGCAATATAGAAATACTATTGAGCTTAACAGAAACGATAAAATTGGTGATATGTATAAGGCTGTGTATGGCATGCAAGTTAAGCTAAATGGCGATTTGTCACATACCATGGAGGTTTCTTCAGAGGCAGTGCGTATTAAACAAGCATTAGATAATGTGAGTTCTAGTGTGATGGTCGCAGATAATAATTTAAATATTATCTATATGAATGACAAGGTGCTAGAAACTTTTAAGAATGCTGAATCAGATGTGCAAAAGGAATTGCCTAACTTTAGGGCTGACGAATTATTAGGTGCTAATATAGACCAGTTCCATAAAAATCCGGCACACCAAAGAGCATTAATACCCGGTATGACTGGTACCGTCGAATCAAGTCTGGAAATAGGCGGCAGGTTTTTTGACTTTGTTGCTAACCCTGTTACCAACGATGATGGTGATCGTATAGGCACAGTGGTTGAGTGGCTAGATAGAACTCACGAAGTTAGAATAGAAAAAGAAATTGAAGCGATTGTTGATGGCGTTAAAGCTGGCCAGTTAGATCAGCGTATAGAGATGGCAGACAAAGAAGGTTTCTTTGAAAAATTGAGTGGCGGTATTAATGAACTGACAGATGTCATTGATAATGTTTTTGTCGATGTCTCCAGTACTATGCAAAGTATGGCGACGGGTGATTTGACTAACCGGATTGATAGTGATTATGACGGTGTCTATCTAGAGTGTAAAAATAATATTAATGCCTCTATTGATAAAATTGCGGAAATTGTTGGCCAAGTTAATGAATCCGCTGAGTTTATCAATAATTCGTCGCAAGAAATTGCCAGTGGTAATAATAATCTTTCTCAACGTGCAGAGCAGCAAGCGGCAAACCTGGAAGAAACAGCTTCTAGTATGGAAGAGTTAACCAGCACGGTTAAAAATAATGCTGACAATGCTCAACAGGCTAATCAAGTAGCAACCTCAGCAAGACAATTGGCAGAGCAGGGAGGAGGCATTGTTTCATCAGCCGTATCTGCCATGCAGGAAATTAATGAGAGTAGTAATAAAATTGCTGAAATTATTGGTGTGATTGATGAAATTGCTTTCCAAACAAATCTATTAGCGTTAAACGCATCAGTAGAGGCTGCAAGGGCTGGCGAACAAGGTAGAGGCTTCTCGGTTGTTGCAACAGAAGTAAGAAATCTTGCTCAGCGTAGTGCAACAGCGGCTAAAGAAAGTAAAGAATTGATTCAAACCAGTGTTCAAAAAGTGAGATCGGGCACTGAGTTTGTTAATGAGACGGGAAAATCACTTAATGATATTGTCACGGGTGTGAAAAAAGTCGGTGATATTGTTGCGGAAATTGCTGCGGCCAGTGCTGAGCAGTCGCAAGGTATTGAGCAAGTGAATCAGGCGGTATCGCAAATGGATGAGATTACTCAACAAAATGCCGCACTAGCTGAAGAAGCCTCTGCTGCCAGTGTGTCAATGAGTGATCAGTCAAATAATATGACACAGTTACTGGAATTTTTTAAATCAGGCTCATATGCGCCTACGACATCATCAGCACAGCGTACTAATTCAATTACAGAGTCAGTAGCTGTTGCAACAACACCGAAGCCTAAAAGAAAGCCTCAGCCTGCTCCAGCAGCAGCTCAAGCTAGTCAATTTACAGCGTCAAGTTCCGGCGATGATGATGAGTGGGAAGACTTCTAATTGACTGAAAATAATGATAATTGAGAAGAATAAAAATGGCTAATGATACGCAGGTAGAACAGTTCTTGACCTTTGAGCTTGCGGGTGAGGCTTATGGGGTAGAGATATTAAAAGTTCAGGAAATTAGAGGATGGGAGCCTGTTAGAGCAATTCCTAACACTCCTGAATTTATTAAAGGTGCCTTAAATTTGCGTGGTTCAATCGTACCGATTGTTGATTTACGTGAACGGTTTGGGATGGAAAGTACGGAATATTCACCCATTACTGTTGTGATAGTGCTCTGTGTTGAAAGTTCACAAGGTTCCAATGTAATGGGGATAGTTGCTGATGCAGTATCAGATGTATTGGATATTAAATTAGATAGTATTAAAGAGTCGCCTAAATTAGGTTCTAAAATTGATACTCGTTATATGCGTGGTATGTTCGTAGGAAAAGAGCAAATGGTCATGTTGTTAGATGTTGATAAGTTACTAGACTCGGAAGAGTTTGAAGGAATCAGTAACCTATAATGGCTGAAAGAGTAGTTGCAATTATTAATCAAAAAGGCGGGGTTGGTAAAACTACAACCTCAACAAATTTGACCCATGCGCTTGCAAGAGCGGGGAAAAAAGTAACGGTTATTGATTTAGACCCACAGGGTCACTTGGCTGTGTCATTTGGTGTGATTAATCCCAAAAGGACAGGAGTCGATGCGGTTATGCTAGGGGAATCAGACATAACAGATAACCTGATTCCCGTAAGAGAAAATTTACAGTTAATAGTTGCTGGCCCTAGACTACAAGAAATTGAACAATTATCGGAAGGTGGAGCTAAGCGAGGTGACTTATTACGCAAAGCACTTCATGAAAATTTAAATGACCAGGATTTTGTTTTTATTGATTGTCCTCCTTCATCAGGTGTTTTGGTCGCTAATGCACTATTTGCAGCAGATGAGATTTTAGTACCTATGACTAGTGATTTTCTTGCATTACAAGGTTTATCCCATATGATGGGAACAATAAAGCGCTTTGAAAAAGCACTCAATAAAAAATATAAATTATTTTTGGTCATGTCACGATATGCTTCAACACGAAGGATCTCTAAAGAAGTTCTTAAAACTATGCTGGAGCATTTTCCTAAGCAGGTTTTGGCAACGGTTATTAGGGAAACAGCGTTGTTGGCTGAATGTCCAAGTTTTGGTAAGTCTATTTTGGAATATCGACCAGGTAGTCGTTCGGCAAGAGACTTTAGAAGTCTGGCCAAGGATTTCTTGGAAGGCAAGGTAATGTAATGGCAGAAAAAGATGATAAAGGTTTGATTGGCTTTGATCCACTTGCATGGATGAATGAAGACGAAGAGGCTGAAGCTTCTAGTCCGAAACCAGAGCAAGTGCTTGCTGAAGAAAAGGTGGAGCAAGTATCGGTTGAGGTGGAAGTAGAAGAAAAACAGGAAGTTGAACAAGCAAAGCCCGAGCTTATAAATACTGAGGAGAATGAAGTTGCTTCAGAGCCTGATGATTTAGTAGACACAGAGTCTAAAGTGGTTTTAGACTCTGTGCTTAATATTCAGAATGTCAAAGGTTTGTATGATGAACTGTTAAGTATTTTAAACACTGATGGAGTTATTGAAATTGACGCATCAGCGGTTTCTTCTATTGATACAGCCACATTACAATTGCTAATTGTATTTAAGCAGGAAGCTATTAAATTAAACAAGGAGGTTAGTATTGACTTTCCTTCTGATAGGTTTATTGAAGCTGCTGAATTGCTTGGTTTAGCAGAGATGCTAAATGTGGAATCAGCAGCGGCAGGTTTTTTCTAGGAATTAACTGAAATAGCGACGGCTTTGTTTTGTTGATATGTAGGTTGGATTGATAGGGTAACTAAACCCAGTTGTTTCGAAGTACTGGGTTTTTCTACTCGCTCTACTCAGTCCACAACTACGAATTCAAAAGTTCTATTTAAAGCGATACATTTTGGTAACTTATTGGCATGATGTCGGCAGTTACGAATATGACATACGGGTTCTGTCAAATAGAATATGTCATTTCTATTTGTAATTAATAGGGTTTATCCTAATTTTTCCTGAGAGGAAGATAGTGTCAGAAAAACAACGTGAATTTGAATACACAATGGATGATTTTGATATTTTAAGAAAAATATCAAATGAACATTCAGGCATTTTAGTCCCTGATGATAAGTTCGATATGTTTTATTCTCGATTATCAAAAAGAGTCCGGTTATTGGGGTTGGCAAATTTCAAAGAATATTGTCATTACCTTAAAAACAATTCAGATCAAGAGTTTACAGAATTTATTAATGCAGTAACGACAAATCTAACTGCATTTTATAGAGAAAACCATCATTTTGAATATCTGAAAAAAACAGTCCTTCCAGAAGTTATTAAGCGAAACCAGACAACAAAAACAATCAGGGTTTGGTCAGCCGGCTGCTCTACTGGTGAAGAGCCTTATTCACTTGCAATGACCTTATTAGAAGCAGTGCCTAGTGACTGGGATATTAAGATTTTAGCTACCGACTTAGATACGCAAGTATTACAAACTGCGGCTACTGGTGTTTATACTAAAGACAGGGTGGAGGGCTTACCGAAAGATACCTTAAAAAGGTGGTTTAAACGAGGTAAAAGTACTAATTCCAATAAGGTTAAAATCAGCAAAGAATGTCAGAGCCTTATACAATTTAAACAATTAAATTTAATGACGGAATGGCCTTTTAAAAGTTATTTTGATTTTATTTTTTGTAGAAATGTACTGATCTATTTTGATAGGGAAACAAAAGAAAAGCTGGCTCAGCGCTATGGAGAGTTGTTAGTCACAGGCTCTTATTTATTTATAGGACATTCTGAATCACTTCATCAATTAGACACTGACTTTGATTTGATAGGTAATACCATTTATAAAAAAGTTAAATGAGTAGCAATACAATTACTACACTTCCATCCATTCCTGATTTTCAAGATATTAATCGATATTTTGATAGGGAAAACAATACCGTTGCTGCCAAAATTTTACCTGGTGAGTATTATGTAACAACAGAAAATGAATTGGTCACTACAGTGCTAGGCTCTTGTATATCTGCATGCATTAGAGATACAGTAGCAGGTGTTGGAGGGATGAATCATTTTATGCTTCCTGAAACAACTCAACACCGTTTAAATGAAGGCGTTGAATCAGTTGTTGGTAATGCGACGCGATATGGGAATTATGCCATGGAGCATTTGATCAACATGATTTTAGCAAATGGTGGTAAACGAAAAAACCTAGAGGTTAAATTGTTTGGAGGAGGGAAAATTATTCCAACTTTAGGCGATGTAGGGGCAAAAAATATTGATTTTGTACTAGAATATATTGATACAGAAGCATTAAAACTGGTTTCTCAAGACTTAGGTGATATTTACCCTAGAAAGGTTATATATTTTCCTCAGACCGGAAAGGTCAGAATGAAAAAGATTAAAGATTTACATAATGAGACGATTGCAATGCGTGAGAAACAATACCGTACATCTATTAAAGATGAGCCAGTTGTCAGTGACGTGGAACTATTTTAAATAAACATGGCAAAAATTAAACTATTGATTGTTGATGATTCAGCATTGATTCGACAAATGTTGACAAAAATCTTTAATTCCTCCGATGATATTGAGGTGGTTGGCGCAGCAGTTGACCCCATAGCGGCCAGGGAAAAAATAAAAAGATTAAATCCTGATGTAATTACTTTGGATGTTGAAATGCCTCGTATGGATGGCTTAACTTTTCTGCGCAATTTAATGCGCTTAAGACCTATGCCTGTTGTCATGATTTCAACATTAACTGAAAAAGGGGCTGCTGTCACTCTTGAAGCACTTGAGTTGGGTGCGGTTGATTTTGTGGCAAAGCCTAAAGTGGATGTTTCCAATAGCCTTAATGAATATGCTGAAGATATCATTGCTAAGGTTAGAATGGCTGCTAAAGCACATGTTCGCGCTTTACAAGTCAAACCTACTATAAAAAAACCAAGTTCTTCTGCGAGTATAAAACACACTGCTGATGTGATCTTGCAAGCCAATCCAGCAAAAAAACATTTTAAAACAACGGATAAAATTATTGCCTTGGGTTCGTCTACAGGGGGGACTGAGGCGCTTAAAGAAGTGGTGACGGGCTTACCTAATAATGCACCGGCGATAGTTGTATCACAGCATTTACCTGCAGCATTTAGTGAGTCATTTGCTAAACATGTGAATGAGGCATCTGATATGACCGCATGTCTAGCAAAGCACGGCCAACAAATATTGGCGGGAAATATATATATAGCACCTGGCGATAAACATTTACTTATCATTAGAGATGGTGCTAGGTATGTTTGTCAGTTAAATGATGGGCCTCCTGTTAATCGACATAAACCTTCAGTAGAAGTGATGTTTCGATCAGTTGCTCAAAATGTTGGTAGTAATGCAATTGGGGTAATGTTAACAGGCATGGGGGCTGATGGTGCTGTCGCTATGAAAGAAATGAAGGATGCGGGGTCAGTGAATGTTGTGCAAGATGAGGCAACAAGTGTTGTTTGGGGTATGCCGGGCGAGGCATTTAAACAAGGTGCTGCTGATCATGTCGTGCCACTTGATAAAATAGCAGACACTATTTTATCGTTAGCAAAATAATTAAACACCTAGGGAAGCTATGATGGATTTTTTAAAGAAGAATTGGTTAGCTTTAGTTGCTTTTATAATAGCAATGATTCTACCTTTAGTTCTCTCGACTGATGTGTTGTATTGGATTGTTATGCCTGTTTTTTTGTTAGTTAGTCTTTTTCAGACATCTTCGCAGAAAAATATAGATGTCATTGAGGAAACTGAGTCTACTGACCAAAAATTGAATCAGACTATTGATCAATATAATTCGGGTATCGAATCTTGCATGAATCAGGAAGTAGTTTCCATGCAAGATGAGTTGGCTCAATTGAAAACAGTTGTTGCTGATGCTGTAGTCACTATGTCAGGGAGTTTTAGTAGTTTACATACTTTAACTTCAGGGCAATCAGAAGTGGTTCATTCATTAATGAATAGTTTAGGAGATAATGCTGAAAATGATGAGGGCCTTAATTTTGCCAAGTTTGCCGAAGAAACAGACAGTGTATTAAAGTTTTTTGTAGATCACGTACTGCAAATCAGTAAACAAAGTATGGAAATGGTAGGCGTTATTAATGATGTAGGCGAGCACATGGCAAAGGTTGAAAAATTATTGACTGATGTTCAAGGCATTGCAGATCAAACAAATTTATTAGCTTTAAATGCGGCGATTGAAGCGGCCCGTGCAGGAGAAGCGGGTAGGGGCTTTGCTGTTGTGGCTGATGAAGTAAGAAATTTATCTAAGAATTCGGATAAATTTAGTGAAGAAATTAGAGTGGTTGTTAATGCGTCTAAGAAAAATATTTCTTTGGCTCATGAGATGATCGAAAGTATGGCTTCAAAAGATATGAATGTTGCGATAACGTCTAAATCTAATATTGATAATATGATGGTTGATATCGGCAAAATGAATGATTCAATTGCTGTTAAAATATCACAGGTTTCAGGTTTGACGGACGAGATTGATTCAAGTGTTGGCCATGCAATTAGAGGCTTGCAATTTGAAGATATGGCGAGACAGTTAGTTGAATTTTTAGAGTTAAATACTCAGCATTTTCACGCAATGAGTGATGAAATGCGTATTGGTATGGGTACGTTTAAAACGGGTAATGATTCTGTGTGGGTTGAAGAGTTGGAACAAGGTGTTACCCGTTTAAGTGATATGAAAAAACAGTGGGAAGTTAAAGAGAAAAAAGCAGTTTCTCAGTCTTCAATGGATGAAGGTGATATTGAGTTATTTTAAGGCATTAGGAAATTATTTATGGCAGTAGAAACACGTTTGGATTCAGCATCAAAGACTTTAACGATAAACATTTCAGGTCGTTTTGATTTTGGGCTACATCAAGATTTTCGTAAAGCTACGGAACAGGCTTCAAATGGTGTTTCAACCATTGTTGTTGATATGGGAAAGGTAGATTACCTGGATAGTTCAGCTTTAGGCATGTTATTGGTATTGCGCGATAAAGTGGGTGAAAGTAAAAATGCAGTAACAATAAAAAATGCAAAACCCGATGTAATGAAAATTTTACAGATAGCAAACTTTGATAAATTATTTACGTTGAAATAAAGCTCTGAAGCAAAAGCATAACGTTTCGGCTATAAATGACAGAGGAAAAGGTGGAGAAAGCCTCTCAGTCGCGCTGTGAATGCACTATGTGGACTCTTTTCAGCACCCCATGATTGCAGAGTTTTATGCAGGAGTGCAAAAACATGTTTTTGCACTCCTAGTTGTTATCCCGCTCCACACTAGAAAGACCTTGCCCTTAATTATCTGTCTAACAGATTAATAGCGCTCGCTGATTGATAAAATATTTTAAAACATGGACCAGTCAATAAAATTTGATTTAGATTTGATTCATCGTTATGACAAGGCTGGACCTCGTTATACATCCTATCCAACGGCTTTGGAATTGCATGAAGGCTTTGGAGATAAAGAATATAGAGAACATATAATTAAATCAAATAAAGCGGGGGGCCCTCTATCGCTTTATTTTCATATCCCTTTTTGTGACACGGTTTGTTATTACTGTGCTTGCAATAAAATCATTACTAAAAACCGTAAGCACTCTGAGCCTTATTTAAATAATTTATACAAAGAAATAACGCAGCAAGGTTTGCTTTTTGATAAATCGAGAGTGGTTAATCAATTGCATTGGGGTGGTGGAACGCCTACATTTTTAAGTTATGAGCAAATGAAAGGTCTGATGGATACAACGCGTCAGAATTTCAATCTAAGGGATGATGATAAAGGGGAGTATTCCATTGAGGTTGACCCCAGAGAGACCAATGAACAAACTATTGCACAGTTGCGTGAGTTAGGCTTTAACCGAATTAGTTTGGGTTTGCAGGACTTTAACCCCGCAGTACAAAAAGCAGTTAACCGAATTCAAACCGAAGAACAAACTTTTTCTGTTTTGGAAGCTGCCCGTAAAGAAGGCTTTAGATCAACCAGTATTGATTTGATTTATGGTTTGCCTTTACAGACCGTAGAGACATTTGCAGAAACATTGGATAAAGTTTTGTCTGTTTCGCCAGAGCGTTTTTCCATTTTTAATTATGCACATATGCCTGCTCGGTTTAAGGTGCAGCGACAAATTAATGATGCTGATATGCCATCAGCTGAGGTCAAACTGGATATATTACAGATGATAGGCAATACGCTGATTGACGCAGGATATGTTTATATTGGGATGGACCACTTTGCCAAACCGGATGATGAATTGGCGATTGCGCAACGAGAAGGGCACTTGTATCGAAATTTTCAAGGTTATTCTACTCATTCGGATTGTGATTTAATTGGCTTAGGTATTACTTCAATTGGTCGAGTGGGTGATGCTTATATTCAGAATGTGAAAACATTAGACGAGTATGAAGCGATAATTTCACAAGGACAATTGCCAGTATTTAAAGGGGTAGACCTTGATGAGGATGATAAGCTGCGTCGTGCCGTAATTACACAGTTAATTTGTCATTTTGAACTGGAGTTTAGTAAAATTGAACGGCAATTTGATATTGTTTTTGCTGATTATTTTGCTACAGAATTGACTAATCTTGAGATGATGCAGTCTGATGGTTTGTTATTGCTTTCTGAGAAAGGTATAAAGGTTCAAACAGCAGGGCGATTATTGATTCGTAATATTTGTATGGTGTTTGATAAATATTTAGCGCAAAAACAGCAACAATTTTCAAAAGTTATTTAATATCTAGTGGAGAGGGTGATGAGAAATTTTAATTTATTAGCTATTCTAGTTTTATCTTTATTTTCAGTCAACAGTATGGCTACAGGTAAACACGGTGAAAGTAGTAAAGGGGGCAGTGCATTTGGACGTGCATGTAAAACAACGATTATTGATCATACTAAACCGGCAAACCGAGCGAAAGTAGCTCCGCAGTCTGAAATTTCATTTTGGGTTAAAGGCATTGAGGATTCTAGTTTAGTTGAAGTAACAGCTAAAAAGATACCAATGACTTTTTCCATTGAAGAGAAAGTAAATACATTTGTATTTAGAGGGAAATTACCAGCCTCTTTGGTTGATACGGCTGCAAGGATTAACGTAGAAGTACACCATAAGAAATGTCCGGCTGAAAAAGGTTGGTTAGTTCTAATATCAGAATAAAAATCAAATTGTTAGTCGAGAAATTTTAATAATGAGTACAGAAGTAGAGTTACAAGCACGGTGTGAGTCTAAATGTGAACTTTGTGCAGCAACTGAACAGCTGGCTGTTTATGAAGTTCCACCTACGTCAAATGGCAGTGCAGATGAATGTGTTTTTATTTGCGATAATTGTCAGCAGCAAATAGATAAAGAGAAAGATATTGATCTGAATCATTGGCGTTGTCTTAACGATAGTATGTGGAGTCAGGTGCCTGTGGTTCAAGTGATGGCATGGCGCATGCTTACTCGGTTGAATACTGAAAGTTGGGCTCAGGATTTGCTTGAAATGCTTTATCTAGATGATGAGTCTTTAACTTGGGCTCAGGCAACAGGTGAAGGGATAAGTGATGAAGGTGGATCTGTAAAACACATGGATAGTAATGGCGCAGTGCTGGAAGCAGGGGATACCGTTACCCTTACTAAGGATCTAAATGTCAAAGGAGCAGGCTTCACTGCTAAACGAGGCACAGCCGTTAGAGGTATAAGCTTAGTTGCAGATAATGCGGAGCATATTGAAGGCAAGGTCAATGGTCAGCAAATTGTTATTTTGACTAAATTTGTTAAGAAGGCAAGTTGAGTCGGGGTTAATGAGCGATCAATTGGTTTTTTTTGAATAGTCTATTATTAGAAAGCTTATTTCGTATGTTGATCACTGAATACGTTCATCAATGCCGTTCAAACCAGAAATTAATCATAGGGAGCTGGAAATGAATAATCACCCATTATTGGGCAGGATTTTTGTTTGTCTTCAGTCGTTTAGCAAGAGGCGCATAGCAGGCTACGCAACTTTGCTACACGGCTGTAGGCGGACAAAAAGACCAGCAAGGTTGGATGATTACTTGTTTCCATCTCCCTTGGTGTTAAAGGCTCAAAAGCAATATGTCATGCGGTAGGAAGTGTTTAACCGCTAACATTTGCTTTGAGCCTTTATCTTACCGGCCTATATTTTCTTATATTTAATTCGATGCGGGTTATCAGCATCAGTACCTAATCGTTTATGGCGATCTACTTCATAATCTTCATAGTTACCTTCAAACCAGACCACATTACTGTCGCCTTCAAAAGCAAGTATATGTGTGGCAATTCTATCTAAGAACCAGCGATCATGTGAAATAACCACTGCACAACCAGGGAAAGCAAGAATGGCTTCTTCCAGGGCGCGTAATGTTTCAACATCTAAATCATTAGTCGGTTCATCAAGTAATAATAAGTTACCGCCACTCTTTAATAGCTTGGCTAAATGAACGCGGTTACGTTCACCACCCGATAAGTTACCGATATGTTTTTGTTGGTCAGCTCCTTTGAAATTAAACCGACCTAAATAAGCGCGTGAGGATGTTTCATAGGTTCCAACAGTAATGTTGTCCAACCCTTCAGAAACTTCTTCCCAAACCGTTTTGTTAGGATCCATATCGTCACGTAATTGGTCAACATAGGCTAATTTAACGGATTGGCCTAGCGTAACAGTACCCGAGTCAGGTTGTTCAAAATCTGCCATCATGCGAAATAAGGTGGTTTTACCTGCACCGTTAGGCCCAATAATGCCAACAATACCGCCTGGGGGAAGTTTGAAACTTAAATCTTCAACAAGCAGCTTATCGCCAAAGGCTTTTTTGACATTTTCCACATCAATAACCACATCACCAAGACGAGGACCGGGTGGAATATAGATTTCTTGTGTCTCGTTACGCTTTTGTACTTCTTTAGAAGAAAGCTCATCAAATCGGGCTAAACGGGCTTTACTCTTGGCATGGCGACCTTTAGCGCCAGATCTGACCCATTCCAATTCTGTTTTTAAAGCTTTTTGGCGTGAAGATTCTTGTTTTGATTCTTGTGCTAAACGTTTTTCTTTTTGTTCCAGCCAGTTAGAGTAATTGCCTTCCCAAGGAATCCCCATGCCTCTATCAAGTTCTAAAATCCAACCAGCCACATTGTCTAGAAAGTATCGATCATGAGTGACAGCAACAACCGTTCCTTTATAATCATGTAAAAAACGTTCCAACCAAGCAACCGATTCAGCATCTAAATGGTTGGTAGGTTCGTCTAATAACAACATGTCAGGCTTAGATAATAACAAGCGACACAGTGCAACACGGCGTTGCTCTCCACCTGATAATTTTGTGACATCAGCATCCCAAGGCGGAAGACGTAATGCATCAGCAGCAATTTCCAGAGTTCTTTCTAACTCCCAGGCACCTGCATTTTCAATTTTTTCTTGTAAATCAGCTTGTTCTGCTATGAGTGAATCAAAGTCTGCTTCTGGATCGGCAAATGCGTCATTCACTGCGTTATAGCGATCAACAATGGCTTTTATTTCAGCAACGCCTTCTTCGACGTTCCCTCTGACATCTTTAGTCGGGTCTAATTCAGGTTCTTGAGCTAAATAACCAATATTAATACCTTTTTGAGGAGTCGCTTCTCCTTCAATTTCGGTATCAAGCCCTGCCATAATGCGTAGTAAAGTCGATTTACCTGAACCATTTAAGCCAAGCACACCAATTTTTGCACCAGGAAAGAAAGATAAGGATATATCTTTAAGGATATGTTTTTTCGGGGGGACAATCTTGCCCACCCGATTCATTGAATAGATATATTGAGCCATGCGTATTTACAATCAGAAAAAAACAACCATTATTTCACGTTATGGGGATGAATTTAACCTTCGTATAAAACTTTGTTCACCTGAACGCATAACTTGACGATGGTTCCACCTGAAAATAGGCTCAGTAAAGGGTGTTATAAGACTCATCCATGGCTTTGTGGTTTGAACATTCCACTCAAATTGAATCTGTGTCGACTGCTTAAATTGTGACATCTTACAAGTACCTGAGCCTGATAAATCACCTTTTATATCAAACGATATCAATTGAAAGGGAATAAGTTGGGTAACGCAAAGTTCAAAACTTAGCTGGTAAGGTAAGCAGGTACTCCAGACATATTGATGTTTACTATTAATGCCATTGTTATCTCCCTTTTCTATTTCCTTAACTGTGTCGACGTATTTCCACCAACTGGGCCATGCTTCAACATCTACCATGCAAAACCAGCAAGTATCGATGGAAGCAGGAATATTCCAAGTGGTTATTAAATTAAAAGTAGGCATCTACAGGTACATTATGGCAATATTAGATCAGTTGATTTTAACCAGTTTCGAGTTAATAAGGGAGCTGGAAATGAATAATCATCCATTATTGGGCAGGGTTTTTGTTTGTCTTCAGTCGTGTAGCAAGAGGCGCATAGCAGGCTACGCAACTTTGCTACACGGCTGTAGGCGGACAAAAAGACCAGCAAGATTGGATGATTATTTGTTTCCATCTCCCTAAGTAGGCTATTGTTAAATATAGTGAGGAAGTATAAATGAAATTATTAGAAAAACTATCTCGGTTTGAAGGTTTTGATCAGGATTGGCGACGCTTAATAGTTCAGTGGACTATCGTTATGTTGGCGGGTATGTTTTTGGCTTTAGCCAGTGTCACCAATATGGATGCCATCGTTCTTTCTGCTAGACAATTTTCCTGGTTGCCTGCTAGTGGGTTGATTATTTTCATGTTGGGTTTGCTGGAATGTCTGGATGCTTTTCTTGTTAAAAATCAGCGCGATGTGATTCAAAACTTGCAGGTTGGTGTATTAGATACGGTTATTGGTGCTTTAATAATTTTGAGTGTTTCTGGTAGTTTCTCCAGACTAAGTATGATGATCGCCGCTTTTCTCCTTGTGAGGGGTATTGTACGAATTGCGTTGGCTTATGCCTTAAATCTTCCTCATAAATTGTCAACATCTGTGGCAGGTGTTATTTCAATTATATTAGGTATCCTTGTTTTTCAGCAGTGGCCAACAGCAGATGGCTGGTTTATATCTTTATGTTTAAATATTGAAATTTCATTTCGGGGTTGGGCTGGAATTTCTTTTGCCTTGTGGGTGAGAAAACAAAATAAGGCGAGTAAAGCCGGTTGATATCTGCTAGACATAAATAAATGAAACTTTTGCAAGAGACTCTTATGCTGCAGCAATTCTCAATTTAGGGTGTGACTTATAAATCAATGGCTTACGATCACAGACTTTTTCTTTTATAAAACACTTTGCTGCACTCAGTACCTTTTTTTATCAAAATAATGTTGTTTTTTGAATTTTATTCCTAATTTGAGGCATATTAGTAAGAATCATTTAACAACTTAAAATATTAAAAGTGAATATTGATGCTGCTTACAGGTGTAAGCTGTTGAATTTGTTAAAATTGAGAATTGCTGCTTATGCTGCGGGTTTTTTGTGGCGAAAAATTATTAGGGGTAGTCGCGATTGATGTTGATTTTAAATCAATAATTTTCAACCAAGTCTGAGCCCCTTGGTGTTGCTAACCCTAAAAAGTAGCTCGTATAGAGCTTGCGAAATACGGGGAATCCCGATGATATTTCACTTCGTTTCATACGAGCCACAAGACAATCAAAAAGTGGGCTAACTTGATTTTTGTTTTTCTACAGGCATGGTAGCACTTGTAGGCGTAGTTTGAAAAACATTCAATTATGGTATATATTCTATACCATGTATAATTTTGAATTTGACGATAACAAGAGTGCTTCTAATTTAGGAAAACACGGCATTAATTTTGTGTCAGCTCAAGCACTCTGGAATGATCCTGGCTTAGTCGAAATCCAAGCTATATCGAGTGATGAGCCTCGATTTTTAGTAATTGGCTGTATTTCTAATAAGCACTGGTCAGCAGTTATAACTTATCGTGGGAACAATATCAGAATAATTTCTGTCAGGCGGTCACGAAAGTTGGAGGTAGAACTATATGAAAGCTAAAGTATTTGATCAAAAATTTGATGATGATAAGGAAGACATTATAAATGATCTCGACTTGTCTACTTTAAAGCATCCCAATCAGAAACAAAAAAGAGTGAATGTAGATTTTCCTATTTGGATAGTAGACTCCTTAGACAAGGAAGCAAATCGAATCGGTGTAACACGCCAATCTATAATAAAGCTTTGGTTATCAGAGCGACTCGAAGAACAGAGTCAAACCAGGCGCTCCACCTGATCGCTGGCAAAGTAAAATCAACCTGTCCGAACACCCTATTAGGTCAAACTCATCCATTAGCCAATTCCCTCACTACATCGGCCGTTTTAAAAAAGACTTTTCCCGGTTTAATGGCTTCCAAAAAGTCTGTTTGTTGTAGTTTATCCATCACTGGGCCTTTAACGTCGGATAAGTTCAGAATAATATTGTCTTTCTGCAAGCTATGATTAAGGTTTTCTAGTGCTTCAAGGGCTGTGCTATCAATGTGGCTGACTGAGTTAAAAAGTAATACCACATGCTCTATTTGGCTGTTATTTAAGCGTGTCTGAATAAAATCGCTAATATAGTCTGCATTGGTAAAGGTAATATTCTCATCAACTCTGAGTAATAACACATTATCCCAGGTTTCGACTTGATGGCGATTGATATTGCGAAATTGCTCACTATTCTTCACACGCCCCACTTCAGCTATATGAGGGTGGCTAGTTTGACGTAAGAAGCTAAGAATCGTTAAGATAATGCCTAGTGTTAGCCCTTCTTCTATACCTAGAATTAAAACCCCAATTAAGGTCATTAGTTCGGCGACACCATCGGCTCTATCGTACTGCCAAGTATCAATAATATTACGTAATTTAATCAGCGGAAAAATGGCTATTAAAATAATGGCTGCTAGTGTCGCTTTAGGAATAAATTCAAAGCTATCACTGGCAAAGACAACTGCAACACTTAAAATAATAACTGCAATCAACATGGCCATTTGTGTACGGGCACCTGCTGAAAAATTTACCATGGTGCGACTGAAACCACCCGCAACTGACATGCCACCAGTGACGGCTGTTGCCAGGTTTGAAAAACCTAAAGCAACTAATTCCTGGTTAGGGTTGATTTTTTGATGGCGTAAATTAGCAGTTACCTTGGCAATGGCAACACTTTCTACATAGGCAATTAAGGAGATAAATCCTGCATAAGGCAATAATAGTTTCCATTGTTCAGAGCTAATAAAATCCAGGCTTAGGCTGGGTAGTCCTCCCGTAATGGCGCCTACAATGGCAACATTTTCGGTGTTTGAAAAATCATAATGCAGTACCAGAATAGTGCTGAGCACTACTGTTAATAGGGGAGCTGTTTTACTAATTCCTATTACCATGGACGAACTTAAAGGCGTTTTTTTAAGTAAGGCAGTTAGTGGTTTGTTAAAAATCAGTAAAATACTTAGGCTTATTAGTCCTAAGGCTAAAGTTGTTTCGTTGTAGGCTTGCAGATAGCTGGAGTAACAATTTATATCTATTCCGCAGAGAGGTTTATTGAGTCCTAATAAATGCGGTAACTGACTAAAAATAATCAGTATGGATGCGCCACTGGTAAAGCCTGTTAATACGGGGTGGCTAATAAAGTTGACTAACACACCCATGCGCATAAAGGCCATTAATAATAAAATTATGCCGCTTTCTGCAGCTAAGATAATGGCACTTTCGACTGGGTTATTTAAGGCGCTGATTTCAGGGGCCGTTAAAGCGCTGGCAATCATGATAGCTGCAATTGATACGGGGCCAACTGACATGGTACGACTGGTGCCTAATAATGCATAGCAAATAGCGGGTAGAATGCTGGCATACAAACCCATTTGTGCAGGTAAGCCGGCCAGCATTGCATATGCAATACCTTGGGGGACTAATAGTATTGCGGTAATAACCCCTGCAAATACATCACCGTTGAAATCGGACTTGTTATAAGTTTTCAGCCATTCAATGATTGGGAAGAATTGTCTTATCTTATTAGTCATAAAGTCAGTGTATGCAGAGTTTTTACATTGCATTAATTGGCTACCTATTTAAGACGGGACAGTTTATCTAATTTCAGTATAGAAAAAAATAATTATGTGGAAGAGAATTATTCTTTTTCTTTAAGCTGTCCCGTCTTAAGTTTGTAGCCTATTAATGTAAGTGTGTGAGATGAGCTTGGTAAGGCGAAAATGGGCAAGTAATTTAAATACTTAGCCTGTATTATCTATGCTTCGCTATCTTCTTTTACCAGTTTGGCTGCATATCGTTCCAGGCTCGGCACATCAAAGCGGCTGCCTTTAATCATTAACTGCCAGTATAACCAAGGGAAGCCGATGATTTTACCTAGCCACCATAAATAACTGTTGTTGCGAGGATCTAAAAATGGGAATGAAGGAGTCACTTTGCCGCCATAAGCGAATTCTGCCAAAATAACGGTACGCAATGAGGTGGTCAATGGACACGAACCATATCCATCATAAGCTTCGACTACAGCTGCATTGTTTCTCAGGTTTAAAATATTGTCGACTACGACAGGTATTTGTTTACGGACTGCTGCAGCAGTTTTAGCGTTCGGTGTGGTTGTTGCATCGCCTAAACCAAAGATATTTGAGTATTTAGTATGCTGCAAGGTATTGGGGTGCACATCGACCCAGCCACTTTCAGCGGCTAAAGGACTTTGCTTGATAAAATCTGGCGCGCTTTGTGGTGGTGTCACATGAATCATGTCGAATTGACGCTCGACTGTTTGCTTGTTGCCATCACTGTCTGTTACTTCAAAGCTTGCAGTTTTGTTATCACCATCGATTGCAACCAGATTGTTATTGAAATTACAGTTGATATCATAGCTATCAACAACTTTTTTTAATGCTCTAGCAAAGAAAGGGACGCCAAACATTCCAGGGCCTGCATTACAGAATTGCACATCAACTTTGTCTCGTATACCTTTTTTGATAAACCGGTGTGTTGCTAAATACATGATTTTTTGTGGTGCGCCAGCACATTTAATCGGCATGGGGGGTTGGGTAAAAAGCGCGGTTCCCTGTTCTAGGTTTTTAATACACTCCCAGGTATATTCAACCGTATCGGGTGAATAGTTACTGCAAACACCATTTTTACCAATTGTTTCTAGTAGGCCTGGGATCTTGTTCCAGTCCAATTGTAAACCTGGGCAAACCACCAAATAATCGTAACTGACCTTATCTCCAGATCGTAAGGTGACGGTGTTTTTATCAGGTTGAAAGCTTTCTGCGTAATCTTTAATCCAGCTAACCGTGGGATGAATTAGGTCTGCTTCATTTCTACGTGTTTTATCTAAGGTATAAGCACCACCGCCTACTATAGTAAAGCCTGGCTGATAATAATGATTTTCAGAAGGCTCAATAATCGCAATATCAATTGTTTTATGTTGACGACGCATGTTATTTGCGACGGAGACGCCTGCTGCGCCACCGCCTACGATTAAGACGTTGTGGTGTTGTTCTGACATGGTGGATTCCTCAAGTTTTTTAATTATAATTATGTGCTATAAAAATAGCGGGTGTGAAATGACAGGAACGTGCATGAAATAACATCCCGAAGTTATAACGCAGGGTTTTTGCTTCAGGTGGGATGATCTCATGAGGCGCATAGTTATTCT
>ENA-OSET01001225-OSET01001225.1-sediment-metagenome-genome-assembly--contig:-NODE-1225-length-26937-cov-4.290730_pt1 | contig 26937 bp, 29 predicted proteins | sample MGYA00237882_ERZ534229 | MGnify/ENA primary metagenome ERZ534229 (study PRJEB26408, sample SAMN06266212) | sediment metagenome | isolation source: Hudson Canyon methane seep mesocosm | place... | reverse complement strand
GAGTTGTCCCCCACCCCATCTCCATCAGAATCAATCCACTCAGAGGCGTCAAGAGGGAATACGTCCGAGTTGTCCCCAACTCCATCTCCATCAGAATCAATCCACTCAGATGGGTCATTGGGATAGACATCGGAGTTGTCCCCAACTCCATCACTATCAGAATCAATCCACTCAGAGGCATCAAACCAAAAAGAATCTATGTTGTCTCCCACCCCATCACCATCCGAGTCTATCCATTCGGTGCCATCTGTAGGGAACGCATCGGAGTTATCTCCTACCCCGTCCTCATCATTGTCGTCCCACTCACTAGCATCAAGAGGAAACTGGTCCTCATTGTCAGGGAAACCATCTCCGTCATCATCCTCGTCTAACAGGTCGCACACCCAATCCCCATCGGTGTCTAGGGGAACATCAGCACTATCGCGAGGGTCGCTCAGGCAAGCAAGCTCATCATCATCGGACCAGCCGTCACCGTCATCATCTTCGTCAGTATTGTCCCCAACTCCATCACCATCTAGATCGGAGTGTTCCGAAGGGTCCAGCGGAAACGCATCTTGAGAATCCGTCCAGCCGTCATTATCATCATCATCGTCAGCATTGTCCCCCACTCCATCACCATCGGTGTCATCCCACTCTGTGGGGTCCAGGGGGAAGTCGTCGTAGTAGTCACCAACCCCATCGTTGTCATCATCAGCATCCGAATTGTCACCAATACCATCCCCATCGGCATCCCCCCACTCGTTCGGATTATTGGGAAAGACATCACTGGGCACACAGACCCCATCACCATCACTGTCAATCCAGCCAGTAGGATCGTTGTCGCATTGATCCGTATTGTCCCCCACTCCATCACCATCGGCATCTGCCCACTCATTGGGATTGTAGATGAAGGCGTCCACATTATCGCGGTAACCATCGCCATCGGAGTCACGTGAGAAATCCTCCAGTGCCCAACCTAGAGTCTGATACGGCCATTCCTGATCATTCAGAAGTGGGTTATGGCCTCCATCATTGATTCTCCAGTGTGACACCCTATTCCCATCAGCACAGTTCAGGTGCTCAAGATCGTCAGTCTCAGCTACCCCATCTGAGTTGGTCAAATCAAGGCTACTGAGTTTTGTCCAGCTCGCATCACACCCCGACCTGTCAGCCCAATAAGCAGTCGACTGGGGGGCCGAAGGATATAATCCTCCTAACATCGTCCCACCATTGTACTGTATGGTGCTGTCTGCAGTGCCATGTACATGGAGTATATTCGGTCTTCCAGTATCGGGACAGTCATTGGAGAAATCGTACCACGTCGCTCCGTTAAGTGACACAATCGACTCGATCATACTCCCTTGATCGCACGCCATTCTATGACTCATGAAAGCCCCGTTTGAGTGACCTATCAGCACAACACCTTCCGGGTCCGCTCCGTAACTCTGGACGGCTTTGTTGATCAGACCCTCGAGGAAGGCAACATCATCCACCTCAGTGTCAAACAAGTTGCAGCATGCATTGGTGGCATTCCAGAATCTCATCCCTATGATGTTCATAGAGCCGTCTGGTGTGAGCAACAAATGCTCATTCTCGTGGACACTTTCATACAGGCTCATCCACCAAGCGTTGAAGGATCCGGAACTGGAGTACCCATGTAGGGCGATGACTAGGGGAAGAGGCTGATTGTAGACATGCCCGCCCGGCATAGTGAGTGTCGCCCCCCTCCCTTCAGAAGTAATCGTGGCAGTAGTATGCTCGTCGGTGTAGTTGATTGGGCCATAGCCATCATTTGAGTCGGTCCAGTGCCTATCTTCAAGCTCCCTAATCTCCTCCTGCTCGGAGCTAGGTAGCCCGGACACCATCAGCATCATGCAGACGAGAATCGGCACGTAGAAGCGGGTGCTCACACACACTTCCTCCCGCACGCCGCTAAGAAACTGCCTCAGCAGCGCGTATTGCAGTAGGTGGTGCAGAGGACAGGATTTGAACCTGCGAAGCACTACGCACTGGGACCTCATCCCAGCCCCTTTGACCACTCGGGTACCTCTGCTTGGAGCAGTAGCGAGACACCCGGCGTATATCAGAATGGCGAAGCGTCAGAACTCAGAAATCAGCAGCGCTTACGGAATCACCAGCACTCACCACACCCTCGTCGATTACCGATGCGAGCCATCTGGACCAACCCATCTCCAAATTGTGATCAATTCTGGAGAATTTCTGTTCTTTGAACGATTCTCTAATCACACTACAAGGAGCACACGGCTCACTCAATTCAATTGTCGCTCCTCCAACCTTGAATTTCATTCCCACTTTGAGAGTGGGCCAGTCAAGTCCTTCGATTGTTAGGTTCTCCCCTGTAGTTCCTATTTCGATCGGATGTCCCTCCCTCTGCAAATCATGTATTCTTTCCAGAGAGAAAATACAAACTGCTCGTCCCGGATCACCGTTCCTTTTCTCAGTACGGAACTTGTTGTAATCCCCTTCAACTCCATCTAGTCGCAGAGTTGCTGCCCTAACTGGTAGTTTAGGTACGCCCCCCCCACCTCGTACGTTCACGGAATGGATAATAGCGTTCAATCGAATGACCCCACGAAGTCTAACTCGATTTCAAGTCTATCAACCATTTCGAGGTCACGAACCATCAGAATGGCAACGACTTATCCAACCGTTCGACCATTTCCAAATATCGATTGGTGTGTTCTGTTCCAGGCACATTAACCACGAATTGCCAATAACGCCAGGCTGCGACTGCTAGGACCGCATAGCGATGTAGATCAGGAAGGGCTGCATGTTCTGCTTCTGTCAACGGCCGAACCGATTGGTATCCGGCCAACAACGCGTCCCACAATTCAGGAACCGGAAAACCATCTTTCCAGCCAAACCCAACATAGGTTGTCGCAAGATCCATCGCGAATGATTCTATACAAATTTCCTCAAAATCAAGTAGGGCGAGAACCTCCCCCTCCCGCCCAATCACGTTGTCAGGGTACAAATCACCATGGATGATACCACAGGGAAGATTCACCGGAATTCTTTGTTTGAGAAGATGTGTCTCCTCCTCCAGCATCTGTAGGAATGGCGTCATTGAACCCTCCTTCCCCGCATCTTTGACAAGCTTCTCCCAGAGGACATATCCAAGCGAGTACGTGGTGGAAATGCTCTCATGAATTGGAACCCCATGCAATTGTGCCTGCGTCTTGCCGAGTTCGTAGAGTGATGCAGTATCTGAGGGCAGCCAGCCACCATCGATATACGGCATCAACATCCACGCTAGATTATCCTTGACAAGCATCCGTTCTTTCTCTCCCAGTAGCAACGGGGCAGGTGTCGGTACGCCGTGTTCCGCGAGCCAACATGTATGCTTGATTACCAGTTCCACTTCATCTGGAGACCTTTCGTCCCAGACCTTCAGAACAAGCTGTGAACCATCATTTAGGGTTAGTAGATAATTCGAATTTGCCCACCCTCCCGCAAGTGGTTGCATCTTACTCAGTGGTGCCACACCAGCAGCCGTCAGCAACCACGACGCCTCTTCCACAGTAACATCGGTATATGCCATCAAGCCACCTTCACTGTTTGAGTTCGTCACTGTTGATAATCGAGTACAACCGCTCGGCGTGGTCCTGTGGGGTAAGGCCGAGCTCCTCGATGCGAGCGAGACCGTTGCGCGCCCAACGATTGCGAGTACCTGGGTCACTGGCCTGTTCAAGCGCCCTGTGCCAGGCTTCGATGTCTCCGCGCTCGACCAGCCTGCCGTTGAACTGGTCGACGATGGTCTCGGTGTACCCGCCCTCATTGACGAACACCGGAGGGGCGCCAAGCGCCATCGCCTCAATAGGGGTCAGCCCGAAGGCCTCACCGTGGGCCAGACCGATGATCGCGGAGGAGTTGCGCATGACAGCACGCATCGACTCAGAGTCTATGCCTGACAACACCCTGACTGTCACTCCAAGGCTATCTCCATAGTTTCTCAGTGCAGCATTCTCGCTCTCTTTGGCACCTCCTATTACCACTAGCCCGAGACCGCTTCCTACTAGATGCTCGACGGCCTCATAGGTGCCCTTGAAGCGTGACATCCTTCCAACGGTGACAGCGTACGAACCGACCTCTCTCAAACCCATTGCATCGAATGCCGTGCCTTCGCCGAACGAAGGCTCCCGACTAAATTCGGCGAGATCTACTGAGGGATACAGCACCCCTCCCTTGATGCCATAGATTCGGTGCAGGTTGCGCGCCGAGAACTCCGAGTTCGCCGAGACACTCCAATTCTGATTCTCGGCGAAGCCGCGAAACGACTTCTCAATTCTAGCTCGTTGGCGATTCTGCAGTAGGTGCATCAGGCCCGGCCGCCAACCACCACTGCCGTCGGGATTGAGGTGGCTGACATTATCGTGGATGCCAGGTTTCGATTCTAGGAAGTGAAGATGCAGCGGCTTGTCAGCCGGGACGAAGGTGGGAAACTCCATTGATCCATTGCCTCCTGTTAGATGGATTGCATCGGCCCACTCTATGGCTGCCTGTACAGATTCGTGCTCCTTCCATGCGGCCGCAGCACTACGTTCCTGACCTGATGTAATCTCATTCAACAACCCATCTCCAGGCTCCCACTGGTAGAACGGCTCGAGGATTTGTATATTGTTCGACAGCAGAGACTGACGCTGCGAGTCTAGCAGGTTGAGGCAGGCAAAACGGACCTCAAAACGTTCGGCTATACTTGGCAGGTTGCGCATTAGGTCACGCGCCGCGCCACCGTTGACACTCATCGCCGCTTTGACCACCAGCAGTCGACCTCCCTGCTCGCTCACAGAGCCACGCTTGGGTAGGCACGATAAGGGCCTTCGGTCATTTAATTCAAGAGCAGTCTGCCTTTCGCATACCCATGGTCGACGTGGCTGCGCCAATCCTAGGCGGGTTTCAAGACAGCATCGTCGATGCGTTTGGAGCAACTGCTGGGTGGTGGATTGGACACCTACTCGTAGTGGGCATACTATCTCTCAGCGTGGTCGCGCTACAGAACCGTCATCACATCGCCAACCACTCTGGATTCGGACGCAGCACGCTGATGGACGCGGCTGCTACGCTAGTCCTCACAGCCGTTCAATACAGCGTTTTCACAAACTCTTTCGGATGGCCCACTGGAGTGTCACTATCACTCTCGATAATTTGCGCTTTGGCCTTTAGGTGGCACTTGCTAATCGTCGAGTAATCTCCTTCTTCGCCTCGATACGGCTATGCCAATGATGGCCAGTACCAGAACCGCTGCAACACCGCCGATGATAATTGGCGCCTCGTCAGAGTACTCCCCGAAGACCGAGTCGTTGCCGGTAAGGTCAATGATGCCGATACCGATACTCTTCGGCTCAATCTTTACATCTATCACATTCGAGCTTGGACAAGATTTCGGAACCGAAGCACCACTCTCAAGCACGACGACACAACCTTCCCATGTGGAATCTAGATTGGAAGGTGTCAGAATCTGGAACTGGCAGTTAGCAGAGGTTCCGCCATCTGGAATCAGCACATCACACTGTGGGCTCTGGTCGTCGAATCCACTGGGCCACGCGGACGAACCAGATTTGTCTACCAGTCGGGCGCTGTATTTTGTCGTTGAATCGGTGTTACTATTGCAGGATATTGAAATCGAGAATGAAATAATTTGCCCGGCTTCCATAGTACCTCCTCCCTGCCCTACAGTGTGGTCGCAGCTGGTGAACTCAGCAATCGTTACTCCAATCTCATCGGTATCGCTAGCCAGACCAGGGACTGGGACCCCTCCCGCTGAGGTAACTTCCGCTGAGACATTGACTAGGTAATCACCCGCTTCTTGATCTTGTGTTGCAGACATCACGATAAAAATCGTCATAGTTTCGCCAGCTCCTATGGTTACACTTTCCGGCCCGGTTGTATCCAAATCTTCCGAGTCAATATCCACACTCACCTCTTCAGCCCACATTGAATTGTTCTCAAGCTCACAACTTGTCATCGCAGACCTGCTTGATCCCGGCGACACATCGAGTTCCACGTTGTCTGCACATTCGACTGTGATGTCCGGGAAAACCTGCCCGGAAGCCGCCGGAATGAGGGCGCCTAGGGGCCCTACGATTAGCACGAAAACTAACACCAGAGTCGTTCTGGACACGACTCCGGCTGACACCTCGCTCGGATAGATATTCTCCATTCTATCTTCAGTTTGGAGCGATTTCCGACTCAAAGCATTCTTGGCGACCCCTAAGGTCGCCCGAAACCATGAGCGAGGATGCGGGCAAGCCACCGGTCGTAATTGTCAAGCCGGAGACTAACGTCACCAGTGGCACTGATGTCCAGGACAAACTAATCAGCGCGGCCCGCGTCTTCTCAGACCTCTTGAAGCCGACTTTCGGCCCACGTGGACTTGACAAGATGCTGTACAAGACTGACGGCACTACCGCCGTCACAAACGACGGAGCCAAGATTGTCGCTGAGCTGATGGTCAAGCACCCAGCTGCGAAGATGATGGTCTCAATGGGCAACTCTCAGGAGGAGGCGTGTGGAGATGGAGTAACCACTACCATGCTACTGTGCGGATCTCTCCTCCAAGAGGCCAGCAACCTACTGCGTAAGGGCCTGCACCCGCTGACCCTAGTCGATGGCTACCGCTCGGCGCTCGCCGCAGCTGTTGAGCAGATGAATCAAGACACCCACACTGTGAGTGACGAGCGTCTTGCTGCGGTTACTGAGACGGCTCTGCGCGGCAAGGGTGCGGAAGCAGCACTCAGTCACTTCTGCCCTATCATCACCGACGCTCTGAACATACTCGCTTCCAACCGCGACGACGCCGGCGCCGAGCATGTGGCGATGTTCAAGACCGGCATCGGCGGACTACACGACTCTCGACTCATTCGAGGTATCGTGGTCAACCGCCGCGTGCTGATGGATAGTCTGCCTAACCGGCTGAACGACGCCAAGGTGGCGGTACTCGGAGGCGATTTGAAGATCCGCTCGATGACTCGTGACGCCGAGATACAGATTACCAGTGCAGACCAACTCGATTCGTTCGTCGACGCTGAGCAGGCTCGTAAGAAGACGATTGCCGATGCTATCATCGCCAGCGGGGCAGGCGTGGTACTGTGCACGGGAGAGGTAGATCGCGACATCCTTCATCATCTGGCAGACGCCGAGGTGCTCGCCGTAGGTGAGCTCGACGAGTCGGAGATTCGCAACGCGGCAGATGCAGTCGGAGCCAACATTGTCGATTCAGTACTCGACATCGAGACCACAGATCTCGGAGTCTGTGGGTCGCTGGTTTGGGATCGCCGCGAAGCCTCGGATCAAGTTGAGGATATCATCAGAATCGATGACTGTCCCAACCCGAGGGTAGTCACCATCGAGGTCGGTGGCGGAGGGGAGACCGGCACTGAGGAGATTATCCGAGGGTTGCACGATGCCCTAAGAGCAACCTCATTGGCTCTTGCCGATGACGAACTCCTACCTGGTGCTGGTTCAATCCACGCCCGCATGGCCCATGCCGTGCGGCGTGCCTCTGAAACCGAACCGGGCCGGGCTAGACTGGCGATGGATGCCTATGCTCGCGCCCTTGAGACAATTCCAGCGACTTTGGTCGAGAACTCTGGCGGCGACGCATTGGACCGAATTCTCGAACTCAGAGCCGCCGCGAGAGAAGACGAAGGATTCGTCGGGATTACCCCCGAGGGAGGAGTGGGACCGGCCGAGGGGGTCTGGCACCCGAGGGCTGTTATCGAGGATGGTCTGGAGTCAGCGACCGAGACCGCGATGAGTATGCTCAGGATAGATCAGGTCATCTCTGCGAGGGGCGACTAGGGCTCACGCGAACCCTTCAAGTCCGCCGCACCAACGCACTGCTATGGCTCAACCGCGCGCCCTGCTAAGCGTCTGGGAGAAGTCCGGTATAGAGGACCTCGGGAGGACCCTCACGACGATGGGATGGGAACTCCTCTCTACAGGAGGGACAGCACGTGTTCTGAGGGACGCAGGCCTCGAAGTCACCGATGTTTCCGAGGTAACCGGTCACCCCGAGGTTTTCGATGGACGAGTCAAGACCCTACATCCGGCCGTGCACGGGGGCATTCTCGTCCGCCGCGACAGAGAAGATGACATGACAACCTTGGCAGAACTCGGTTACGGCACTATCGATCTTGTCTGCGTTAACTTGTACCCGTTCGAAGCGACTGCCGCACGCGATCCACCGGCTGGTGATGCAGAACTCATCGAGATGATCGACATCGGCGGGCCGACCATGGTCCGCTCCGCCGCCAAGAACCACTCCGACGTCATCATCCTGACAAGTCCAGAGCAGTACTCTGGTGTACTGAATTCTCTCTCAGAATCGAATGGCGACCCCTCTGGGGTCGACGACTCCGCTAGGCAAACACTCGCTCTCGCCGCATACCAAAGTACTGCAGCCTACGACACTGCCGTTTCTAACGAACTTGAGAGCAGATTCACCCAGCGTGATGTACCCTCTCAAATCCATGTTTCCTCCGGTTCCGGCACAGAGCTGCGCTATGGAGAAAACCCACATCAACCCGCAGCCTTCTATCCAGCAGGCGGAGAGCCTTCCGGCCTCGCCGCAGCTGTTCAGCATGGTGGCAAGCCACTATCCTACAACAACTACCTCGACCTCGATGGTGCCCTCAAACTTGCTCGGACCATGGTATCAACATGCTCGGACTTTGAGCACGGATGTGTAGTAATCAAGCACACCAATCCATGCGGGGCTTCGGTCGACGAAACTCAAATTAAAGCCTGGGAAAGTGCTCTTGCAAGTGACCCAGAGAGCGCTTTTGGTTGCGTCATAGCCTTCACCAAGCCAGTCGAGAAGGCGACCGCCGAGGCCATCGGCGGCCACTTCTTCGAGTGCATGATAGCACCCGGATACGGTCCAGGAGCACTGGAGATTCTGTCGGCCAAGAAGAACCGCAGACTGTTGACTCTAGACCCTATCAAACCTCGATCCGACGAGGTCAGGATGCGCCAACTCGACGGTGGCTGGCTCGCCCAGGTACAAGGACCGCCAGCAATCAATTGGAACGATGTCAGGTGCGTGACTGAGAAGCAGTCAGACACTTCTGAAATGGCATTGGCATGCTTCGGCGCGGCAGTACTCGCTGAAGTCAAGTCGAACGCCATCATCCTTGTTTCTAGGACAGTCACTGGCTGCGCCACGGTTGGAGTCGGCCCGGGTCAGACCAGCAGAGTCGAGGCGGTGAGGATCGCTGCTCGTAGGGCGGGCGAGAAGGCCAAGGGCTCGATGATGGTCTCAGACGCTTTCTTCCCCTTCCGTGATGGAATCGACGCAGCCAACGATATAGGAGTCAGCACAGTTGTTCAGCCCGGTGGCTCAGTCAGGGATCAAGAGTCGATAGACGCGGCCAACGAGCACGGCATGGCGATGTTGTTCACTGGAACGAGACTCTTCCTCCACTGAATACGAAGGTGGATAAATTGCACAAACTAGCCAATACACTCAAGGGAGTTGGAGCAATATTCCTTCTTCTTGGAGTGGCCGCATTTTGGATGGGAAATGGAATGGGCGATGGTACCCCCTCCGACGACGAGGATTGGAGTGGAACTCTGATGTGGGAGGGAACAACACCAGCGACTTTTGAGGGCGAATTCAGTGGGTTCTCAACCTACAACGTCTGGGTGAAGAAGAGCGGAATATACGATGAAGAATCTGATGTGTCCGTCGAAGTACTGAACGACACCGCAATGTACTTCGTGAGTTGTGAGGAATGGGATGAATGCAGGTCAATTCCGGGTTACAAATACATCGGAGATATTTACCTAGAGGACATGTGGGATGCGGGAACCTATGAAGTGCAGTTCACCGATGAGAATGGAGGTGAGGCGGCTGTGATGATCCGGGAGAATGGAGAAGGCGGTGACTTCATATTTACGGGTGGATTATTCGGTTGTTCTATTGGAATCTTACTCCTCGCTATCGGGGGAATACTGTCGTTTTTCACTAAAGAGAACAAGAGCGCATATATTGAACCAATAATTTCAGAATCAATTGACCGACCACCAATCAACTCGGAAGAGGACCAAGAGAGGGGAGTAGAGACACCAGACAAGGAATGGTGGAAAGACGACACCACTGAGTAACCCCTCCCGCACCACTGCAGGGAATAATTTCTTCACCTGTCGCTACCAATCGATGCCATGGCAGCGGCAGGGGCTATTGCGACCCTCACCCTCTTCGGTGCCTTCGCCTTCGTCGTCCTAGTCATAGGTAACTGGTATTTCTTCCGTAGGCAGGAGATGGGCTTCCTAGAGTGGTTGAGAAACGCAACGCGGTGGCAGAGGCTTGCTGTACTACTGGATGCGATAGCCACTATCATAGCAGCGTTAGATTTCTTGACGATCCTCTTCGTCCTACTCTAGACTCATTCCCTAGTGGGAACTCGGAATCCAACATACCACATCCCAATCATTCCCACTAAGATGACAGTACCAGCTCCGAACCCCGGATCTGCTCCGTTCCAAGAGGATGGGTCAGTCAGCACCCCGTCCCCTTTCGTCGAGACGAGCCACACAAAGTAGGCGGAGATTGAGGCCATCAGGGCAATCATCCCTACAGTTGCGTACTTGGCGTGCTTGGGAATGGTCTTGCCCGTGGCGTAGTAGTCGAACATCGCTGAACCGAAGTAGCGGTTAGTCAGAGTCAGACGAAACATCCTCTCACTAGACATAGAGAACAGAAACGCGGCAGGGACAGCCCAAGAAACAGTTGGCCAGCCTGGAATCCAGATGCCGATGACAGCGAATCCGAGAAACAACGATCCTAGGCCGACATAGAGGCGACTCTTGCCCTGACTACTCGCAACGCAGTACCTCTCGACGACCTCGTCGATTGTCTCCAAGTGCTCCACGGGCCAATGCGGCAGTATTCTAGCCATAAATCTCAGTATTCGGGCTGCTGGGGCACACGCCCCAATTCTCAAGCCCCGGCGACCCGCCTAGGCACCATGAGCGAAGGCTACGTACTGCCCAGAACCGGTACGACCGACGATCCTGTCAGGCTCGCAGTACTGGTCTCGGGTGGCGGTTCGGGGCTGGCCTCACTTCTCAGGTACCAGCTCACACCGCGCTGCCACCGCACCACACTCGTCATCGCTGACAAGACAGACGTCGGTGGTCTCCAGCACGGCCGCGACTCCGGCATCACAAGCATCGGAGTACCTCTGCCGATGGAGGTTGAGAAGGACGAGCGCCGAGTGGCTCACGAGCGGCTTGTGAATGCCGAACTCGAAGCCGCCGATGTGGAACTCGTGGTGCTCAGTGGATACATGCGAATTCTCACACCGTGGTTCGTTAAGCGCTGGAAAGGCCGATTGATCAACATCCACCCCTCATTGCTGCCCAACTTCCCAGGCGCCCACGCTCACCGCGACGCGCTTGCGGCCGGAGTGAGTGTAACTGGGTGCACCGTGCACCTCGTGGATGAGGGAGTGGACTCGGGTCCAATTCTCGCTCAGCGCGAGATTGAGGTGTTGGCAGGCGATAACGAGGAGGCGCTGCAGGAACGCGTCAAGGTGTTGGAGCACATTCTGTATCCAGAGGTTCTCGACAGGCTCTGCTCGGGGCAGATATCACTCTAGATCTGCTGGCGTGTTGACGTTACGTAACAGTGAAGGATCCTCAAGCAACAGCGAGTGCTTCATCTCTGTGAATTGGACATGCAGCGGTCTACGATCCCCACTCTTCAGCTGCCCGACCACCATCTTTGGTCGGACCAGAGCCAGCAGCGGGTGCGCCCACAACCCGTCGCTTGGCATAGCGAGGCAGTCAGAGGATCCTAACGCACCCTCCAGTCCAGCGAACAGTGCGGAGTTCACCCAAGGCACATCGACAGGGGCTAATTGCACAGTCTCTTCGTCCACCAGCGGATCCTCAAAGGCCTCGATTAGTGCCTCAATGGGGCCCGAGTGAGGCTCGGCGTCTAGTACCCACTCGACTTGGATGGTGGAGTCGATGACCACGCCATAACGCTCGACGTCCTCAGGCTCGGCCACAGCAATTCTGATTGGTTCGCGACCCGCTTCCGCCAGGGCCATCGCGACACGGGCAATACAGGCCTCACCGTCGACCTCCACGAGTGCCTTGTCTCGGCCCATGCGTGACGAGCGACCCCCGGCCAGAAGCAGCGCCCGCATACTATCACCGCAACTCATCTAGCCGCCGCATGGCGTGCTGGATCTCGTCCATCAGGTCGCGAGCGCGATTGAGCAGAACCTCTCTGTCCTTCCTCGACCTCTTGGTCTCCATCCACCTCATCAACTGCCTGATATCATGCGCATCGCGCTGTATCGTCCACTCAAGCACCTGCTCTGCGACTGGGTCGTCAGATGGCAGTAGCCGGTTGACCATGAAGGGCGGCGCGCGGCCTCACCCATCAGTCCTGCGCCTGTCCATCTTGCAGCCGCTGCATTACCCGGCCTAGAAGCGAATCACCGTCGGGGACCTCGACGGAGGAGAGCCTGATTAGCACCCCCCTACTTACCGTATGCCCGCGCACCGTACCTGCATAACTGACGAGGAGGGCCATGTGACCATCCACCTTACGACCGTCGCACCATGCCATCAACATCTCGTCGCCTGGCATCTCTCGACCTGCTCGCAGTAGTTCTTCGATGCTCAGTAAGAGAGCCTCGGCCGGCTCTTTATCCCTAGTCGATGCAGCGAGCACCGACCACGGGTCGGTACCCAGCGCGCCGTGGTCGAGATTAGTTAGTAGTAGGGCTGCTAGGGCCACGTCCTCACGACCATGTCGGGCCCAAAGTCGCTTCACTAGACGCAGTAGCACACTCTGGTCATCACCAGCACCTGTCAGCAGCCACGAAGCGACACGACGCAACAGTTCGTCAGGCGTCCCGAGATGGAAAGAGTAGCCTGCCGATTGCCCCAGCCTGTCAGTGCTCGACTTCATGATCAGAGGCGGAACGCCAATGGGATAGGCCTCGCGTACTACTCCTGCCAACCGCCGATCGGAACGATGCACCCTCGGCGTCTGTTGCGAGAGAAAATCGTCGAGCACTTCGTCGTGAGCCATGTCAACCTCAGATTTGGAAGCCGAGCCTGTCGAAGATGCCGCCTATGCGTTCCATGGTGTCGTCCAATCGCATGCGGAAGTCCTGTAGGACGTTCCTGTGGATTGTATCCTCGAGTTGACGGTCGAGACTGCGGGTTATCGCACGGTGCTCAGAGTCGCTGATTGAGAAGGCTCGCCGGAGGTAGGCCACTAGAGTAAGCTCGTCGTCCGAACGGTCGGTGTGGATTAGAACCGCCTCGAGCACCTGTCCGTAGACCATCCCCTTCTCCAACCGGCCAATCTGCCTACCCACTCCCGGACTCCTCTCCTCAACTACCGCGTCGTACACCTGTTTCGGCTCATCTTCGTCCAGCCTCAGCGCGTGGGCTAACTTGACCAGAAGACGCTTTTCGCCGTTCGAGAGTTGACCGTCCCGAAGCGCTATCCTCGTTGCTCCGTGGAAAACCGCCCTGCAGTCGTTCAGTCCCGTTTCCATGGGCTACGATTGGAGCCGTGTCCCTTAATGGCTCGCGCAGACCATTCAACCGATAATCACCCGTTCCACCGATAGGAGCGTTCATCAAGGGTCCGTGGGTCGCACGGATTGCAGGTACTCTGCCACACTCGCGGGCGCTTTATGCCCATCCACCGAACCGCCAACTGGCGAAAACCGGGAGCGAGGCCCCGAAAGTGGGGCCGAGAGCCTCAAGGAGAAATGAAAATGACAAACGAAGGAAAATATGTGATACACGCGACCATCCGCACTGACGGAACGGTTGCGCGCAAGGACGTCGTGGGAGCGATTTTCGGCCAGACCGAAGGCCTCCTCGGCGAGGAACTACAGCTCAGGAAGCTGCAGCGGACCGGGCGCATTGGACACGTCGACGTTATCCTTCACCAGAACAAGGGCAAGGTGAACGGGGAGATACAACTCTCCTCGTCTATTGACCAAGTCAGCACCGCCGTGATTGGCGCTGCGCTCGAGACGATCGATAGGATCGGCCCGTGCAAGGCGGTAATTAAGGTCAAGAAGATTGAGAATATCACCTCGGTCAAGAAGGACACGGTAATCGACAGAGCCAAGGAGCTCCTACTCGATATCGTGAACTCCGGCGCTGACGAGTCGAAGAACATCCTCGACGAGGTCCGTTCAGTCCTGAATCTGGGGAAGGAAGCCGACTACAAAGGAATGACAGCTGGTCCGAACGTGACCAAGTCCGAGGCGATAATTATCGTCGAGGGCCGCAACGACGTTCGCAACCTGCTGAAGTACGACATCAAGAACGCCATAGCTACGATGGGTTCAGGCATCATGCCAGAACTAGTCACGCTCGCCAAATCGAAAAAGACGGTGACTGCGTTCCTCGATGGTGACCGCGGCGGCAAGCTGCTACTCATGGAGCTGGAAGGCGAAATGGGCAAGTCTCTGACCCATGTCGCGTTCGCGCCGACAAGCCGAGAGGTCGAGCACCTCGAGATGAAGGTCGTGACCAAGGCGCTGTCCCAAAAAGAGACGGCCGGCAAGGTCGTCGCCCGCATCAAGACCGAAATCAACAGGGACGACGACCGCGCGGTCGGACGAGGCCGAGAGGTCCTCGCAGCCCCCGACGAGGTCAAGGCCTGGGCAGGGATGCTAGATGGACTACCTCAGAATCAAGCAGTGATCGTCCTAGAGGACGGCTCTGGATCTGAGCCCATAGGCGCTCGTGGTCTGGAGACCGCTCTGACCGACTCGACTGGCGCCCAGGGTCTGGTGTTCGCCGGTAAAGTGACCGCTCGCATCTTTGACCTCGCCTCTGGCGCAGGTATCGAGAACGTGCTGGGCAGGTCCGTCGGCAAAGTCACTCGCAAGTCCGGTGTGCAAGCGTACGCAGCCGACGACCTCTGATTCGCTCAACAGCGAATCCTCCGGCGGGACATAGTCCCGCCTACAATGACGGCGCTAGCCTTGTCATCCGCAGAAGCCATCAAAAGTCGTGCAGGTCCGCTGGAGCCGGATGGAAGACTCTACCTTGGGCGTACTGACACTATATGCTCTGTTGGGACTGGCACTGCTGACCCTCTGGCTCAGGCATCAGGCGGTGCTACTTCAGAGAGAGCGGATGAGGGATAAGATGGGGGCCCTGCAGGGCGACCTCTCAGACACCTCACAACGCCTCGACTTGCTTTCGAGGGGCGTTGACACCGTACTTAGTGAGACTCCTGGGATGCAGGGCCTGCTGGATGCCCACAAATCTCTCGAGTCAGCTGAGACCCTGCTGTTTGAGCAGGATGTCAACGTCAGTTCCAGTGAGTCAGTGGCGATAGCTAGCCACGCAGCCAAGACCATCCTTGTCCACTACCCCGGTTTAGCTGACGATGATGGCCACAAGGAGGTCGTTCCAGGACTGCTCCCCCTAGTAGAGCGGCTGGACGCAATACTCAACGAGGCTGAGATGCAGTCCGAGGACCTCGAATTGTCTGGAGACCAGCACAGGAGGCTCGGAGAACTGTTCCATGGCATCGATCGGACAATCCGAGCATCGGACTTCTACAGACGTGCTCATACTCTCAGCGCCGAGGACGCCGATGCTTTACGCTCCCTAGCAACAATTCACCGGGAGGAAGGCGATATGGGAGCTCTCGACCGTAACCTCGAGAGACTACTGGCGGTCGACCCGGATGATGTCGGCGTACTCAAGGAACAGGCTCTGCTGCTCTCTGGCACAGATGAGGAAAGGGTCACCCGTAATCGCCGCAGGCTGGAGGCGCTCGGCGTGGAGTTCGACATCTCTCTAACTACTACTGAGCTTTCCAACATCGTCGAGAGGGCGAGAGAGGTCAACACAGAAGTTGATCCGAGAGCGACCGAGCCCGAGACATCCTCGGGATGGCTCGAACGCGCAGCCAAACTGCTGATGATAGGAGAGATCAACGTCGCCCTCGAGTCGGTTGAGAACGCCCTCGAGGTTAATCCAGACAACGGCGAGGCATGGATGCTACACGCCAAACTGCTTTCGGTTGACAAGGAGAAAATGAAGGATGCCCTACAGAGCATTCGTCGTGCCACCGCTCTGGGTGAGTATGGAGTCATTCTAGAATCTGAGATATTCGAAAACGACGGCAGGCTCGACGCGGCGAGGGCCGTGCTCGAGGAAAGACTCGAGACCAACCCTGAGGACGCCGAGGCGAGAGCCCGTCTCAGTCTGGTGCTTCTACGAGCCGGGGCGAACGAGTGGTCACGAAAAGTGCTCGACGAGGCGCCACCTGAATCATGGGAGAGCTCCCCGTTGCACGTCATGGACGGCAGACTCAACCTGCTTAGCAGTGAGAGCCACCGTGACAACACCGGGCATCATGACCAGTTAGTACTACTCGACGCACTGGTTGCGTTCGATGCCGCTATTGATCGCGACAGAGAGTCCGGTTTGGCCTGGCTGGGCCGAGCCAGGGCCCTGCGCTACCAAGGCGCTCCCAATGAAGCCGAGGTCGCCCTGACGCGAGCCCGGCGACTGGTTCCTGAGCATCCTTCGATTCCTCTTGAGGAGGCACAACTGTGCCTTGACCTTGGCCGTCTCGAACAAGCCGACACTCTGGCCGCCGAGGCCGCTACGCAGTTGAACGACCACTCGGCAATACCCTTCATCAGGGGTTTGATAGCTGCCCGTCAGAACAGGCTCACTGAAGCAATTTCTCTGTTCAGCAAAGTACTCGCCAGTGAGCCTGACCACGTCCGTGCCCGACTGAACAGGTGCTCGGCCTCTCTGCTGAAGGGCGATCTAGTCGAAGCCCTCGATGACGCCGATTATTTGGTGACCAACCAACCTGGACTCGACATGGCGCGCCTGCGCCGCTCCGAGATCCTGATGAGCCACGGAGATTGGGATGAGGGCGAGGCCGAGTTGCGCAGGCTGCTCGAGAACAGGCCCGAGCACACAATGGCACTGGTCCACCTCGGGACCTGTCTGATTGCAAGGGATAGGGCCGAACAGGCCGAGAAACCCCTCAACACAGCGCTGCAGATTGACCCCACTCATTCTGATGCGTGGTATCAGCGGGGTCTCCTGTACCTCGACTTCGGACGCCTCGAAGATGCTATGCACGACTTCGAGAACGCAGCTGAGAACGATGAACACCACATCGATGCTAGACTCAGGATAGCCTCTTTGCTGCACGAGTCCGAGGACAAGAAGGAGGCCGCAGCAGCCTGGAGAAGAATCCTTGATGTGGACCCCGAGCACCGTTTGGCCAGGCGTAGGTTAGAGGAGTGCATGGAGAGGACGGGTCCACCGAAGCCCAACCCGCAGGCAGAGGGTTGAACTGCTTCCCATCACCCCCCCTGACCACATGCAGGAACTACGAGGAATTGAACCGGGCGACACCGCACCCGACTTTCATCTACCGAATGCCAATCTGACCATAGGCAGCGAAGCGATGTCGCTGAGCGATGTCCTCGGGCCAAACGGAGCCATCATTGTGTTCACATGCAATCACTGCCCGTACGTGGTCGGCTCCGAGCCACGCATTGAGGCGGTGGCCGCCCGCGCGCGTACCGAGGGCCTTGGATTCGTTGGAATCAACTCCAACGACCCCGTGAACTACGAATCGGATTCGTGGGGGAACATGGTCAAGCGGGCCGGTCGGGGGATGAGCTACTCCTATCTCCATGACGACAGCCAAGACACCGCGCGTGCGTATGGGGCGGAGAGGACGCCCGAATTCTATCTCCTCGACTCCTCGGGAGCAGTCACCTATCGCGGACGACTCGACGACTCTCCTCGAGATCCATCCCACTCCTCGTCCTCTGATTTGGCAGATGCCATGGACGACATGGCTGCTGGACGCAATGTAGCCATACCCCGCACTGATAGCATTGGCTGCTCAGTCAAGTGGAAGATTTAGGCCCCTCAGTCAGTACTGCTCGAGCACTAACTCGGTCTGCGTAGAGCCAATCTCACCAGGCGCTGCCAGCCACATCTCGTCGAGTAGGTTGCGCAGTGCCACGGTGTCGTCGACATGCACCACAGCGACTAGGTCGGCGTTGCCACTAATCTCGTAGACGCACTCCACGCCGGTCCACGTAGAGAACTCCCCGGCAAGCGATCCGATCTCGGTTCCAGGGCCGACCTTGAGGCGGACTAGAGCAGTCAGTCCAATGCCCGCCTCGCGAATGGTGTAGCCGCGGACTACTCCGTCGTCCTCCAACCTGCGCATGCGGGTGCGAACGGTTCTCTCGGTCACTCCAACCTGCTTCGCGATATCCACGAAGGGAGCCCTCCCTGAGTCCCTCAGGACTGAGAGAATGGATCTATCGAGACTGTCTACTTCGACCACGGGTTTCGCCGAAAATAGAACTCTATTTGTATGTTTTCTACCTGATGTGTGAAATTTTATTACACTTTATTTCCTGATTATGTATGGAAATTAAACTGTAAGGAAAAGTCGTATTCAAATGGGTCGGCGACAATTCGCATCCAATGTCGGCGGAGGAGACGGTAGCCCACCTCCGTGTCCAAGAGTATCTCGACGACGTCTCAGAGTTGGATATTCCCTCCTCCCAGACAGAGTGGTACAACGTCGATGTCGCATCACTCTTGACCGGCAGCAAGGTGCTCGGTCACGAGGTTGACCAGTGCACAGGTGACTCGCTTCTGTTCCTCGAGAGGAGTGTTATGCTGTGCAGTCCGTCGGCTGGCAAGATGCAACATTTTCCCAAACACCTCCTCCATTGCTTCGTCGATGACAATCGGTGCGACTGCAATGAGCACGACGGAGTGCTGTTCCGGGCTGAGCTGTTCTCGATATCCCCCACCGAGGAGCAACTATGCTGGGAACGTTGCTGCCGCTCTGAGATGGAAATCCCAGATGTTCAGAGTAGGGTTGCGCGCTGGTTGGGCTGGCTCAACACGTGAATCATCCCTCAGCGCAACCTTGAGAGGGCGGCGGCAGGTCGCCGCACTAATGAGTGGCGCTATCAGCGACCTCTCGGCCCGGATGATCCTAGATTCTCGCGGCAATCCTACAGTCGAGGTCGACTGCTACGTGAACGGTGTACTGCGAGGTCGTGCAGCGGTCCCATCAGGAGCCAGTACCGGGAGCTACGAAGCCGTTGAGCTGCGTGACGACGGTCCTTATTGGTCCGGCAAGGGAGTGTCCTTGGCTATATCTCACGTCAACAGCGAGATTCGTGACACCCTCATCGGGATGGAGGTGTCCGACCAGGAAGGTATCGACACCGTCCTGGTTGCGCTCGACGCTACTGCCAATAAGAGCAGACTCGGGGCCAATGCCATACTAGGTGTCTCGATGGCCTGTTTGAGGGCGGCATCGGGCGGGCCTCTGTGGGTCCACATCGCCGCGGACGGTCCGACCAGTCTGCCAGTACCACAGATGAACATCCTCAATGGAGGGGCACACGCCGCTTCAAATGTCGATGTACAGGAGTTCATGGTCGTCCCACATGGGTTCGATAACCTGCCAGAGGCCTTGCGCGCCGGCGTCGAAATCTACCACGCACTGAAGGCTTTGCTCAATGAGGAGGGATTGCTTGGGGGCGTGGGTGACGAGGGCGGTTTTGCCCCCAACCTACCGCGAAATGAGGACGGTCTTCGCTATGTACTCGGCGCCATCGAGCAAGCAGGATACACCCCAGGAAATCAGGTATCGATTGCACTCGACTGCGCCGCACAGGAATTCTGCCACGAAGACGGGTACCATATCGACGGAAAGGTGCTGTCCGGCTCGGAACTAGGCGCGCTGTACTCGTCCTGGCTCGACAACTATCCAATCGTCTCCCTCGAGGACGCCTTCGGTGAGGATGACTGGGACTCATGGATTCAGTTCACCGCCCGCGAGGGTCACCGCGTGCAAATCGTCGGCGACGATCTGTATGTCACCAATCCTATCAGACTCGCCAAGGGTATAGCCGAGGGGGCCAGCAATGCCATTCTCATCAAGCTCAACCAGATAGGTACGGTCAGCGAGACCTTGAGGGTCATCGAATTGGCGCGTACTGCAGGCTTCGCCACAGTCATCAGCCATCGCTCTGGCGAGACCAGCGACGACATCATCGCCGATTTCGCTGTCGGCACCGATGCAGGCCAGATTAAAACCGGAGCCCCAGCTAGGAGCGACCGCACCTCGAAGTACAACCAATTGCTCAGAATAGCAGAGCAGTGCGATGTATTCACTGACTTATTCTAAGGCTGCTAGGAGTAGCGGAAGCACAATCGTAGCATCTGACTCTATGACAAACCTAGGCGTATCCTCACCCAGTTTATCCCAACTAATCTTCTCGTTGGGTGGGGCACCTGAGTAGCCGCCGTAGGACGGGCGTGACTCAGAGATTTGCGCGAACCACGCCCATAGTGGAACATCGACCTTAGCATCTTGTCGCAGCATCGGCACCACAGAGATCGCAAAGTCACCCGCAATCCCCCCACCGACTTGCAACAACCCGGTCGGGGAATCATCCTCGCGGTACCAGTCGGCAAGCGCCTGCATCGCCTGCAAGCCTCCCTTAACTATGCCCTCTCCCTTCAGTGAACAGTCAAGGACGCGTGCGGCGAGTATGTTGCCAAGCGTCGAATCCTCCCACCCCGGGGTGAAGATTGGTAGGTTCGCGTCCGCCGCCGCCATCAACCACGACTCGTTAGGGTCAATATCGAACTCCAGTTTGCTGTGGAGAAGTAGGTCATACAGGTACTCGTGTGGAAACCTCTGGTCGCCAGCCGCCTCAGCGTCCTCCCACAGTGACATCAGCGGCCCCTCAATACGACGTATCGCCTCCTCCTCAGGTATCGCGACGTCGGTAACTCGGTTCATCCCACGCTCTCGAAGCGCTACCTCGTCACCGGCCGTCAATTCACGCCAGTCCTCGATATTTTCGTAGTGCGAGCGAGCGACCAAACTGAACAGGTCCTCCTCAAGGTTTGCTCCGGTACAGCAGATAGCGTGCACCCTCTGAGCCTTGATGGCCGGTGCCAGAGTTCGCCCTATCTCGGCTGTCGACATGGCACCCGCGAGAGTGACCATCAGGCGACCTCTGTTGTCTAGGAAACTTCGCAGGGAATCGGAGCATTGCGCCAGTGCGCCGGCATTGAAGTGCCGATAGTTTTTCTCGATGAAATCACGTACTGCCAACATCTCACCTCAGAACCTGTCTAAACGTCCTCGACCCGACAGTACGAGACCGGGAACGGCGTCGACGACGACGCTATGAATCTCATCGGCTAACAGTCCGGGGTCACTGTCGCCACAGGTGAAGATGTCGATTGCCAGAAGACCACTCTCGGAGTAGCAGTGCGCGCTGACATGGCTTTCGTCGATGAGGACGACAGCTGCGAAGCCGGGAGGACTCTCAGTGCCGTCAAACTGCGCGACGTGCGCATGGACCTCTCGAATACCGGCTTTACGGACACAGTCTCGCAGAACCTGAAGCATCCACTCTCCGTCGTAATCGACTGGTGGCGAGTAGCCCGTGTAGTCCAGCACGACGTGTCCGCCACGCGAAGTGGAGCCGCTCATGCGCAGGCTGCGGTGATTTGCCGATTTCAAGGTGACTAATCGACAAGCCACGCCCGCAACCGACGCAGACCCTCGTGAATAGCCTCCTCATCGGTGGCGTATGAGATTCTTACGAAGCCCTCGCCACCGGTAATTAATGAGGTCGGAATGAGCTGCACTCCCGCTTCCAGCGCGCCATCGGCGAACTCGATATCGGTCATACCCGTGTCAGTGATATCGACGAACACGTAGAACGCCCCCTCGGGCTCAACTATCCTAAGTCCGGGTAATTCTGAGAGTCCGGCAGTCATTATCCCACGGCGCTTCAGGTACTCCCGGTTGAACTCCTCGACCGAGTCGTCACAGCCCAGAGCCACCGCAGCTGCGTGCATCATGAACGTGGGGACGTGGGAGGCGGAGTTGGCCTGGCTCTTCACCGCGGCGCGCATAGCGTTTGGAGGGCCAGTCAAGAAGCCTAACCTCATCCCCGTCATCGCCCACGACTTCGACCAACCGTTGACAATCAGAGTACGCTCCGCGCCACCTGGGAGCGCGTATGGAGAGACGTGAGGGTAGTCCATCCAGACCAGCCTAGCGTAGATCTCGTCAGAGACAATCCAGAGGTCGAACTCTACGGCGATGTCGACGATGGCCTGCAGCTCTTCAGGGGTGAACACCGCTCCAGTGGGGTTACACGGAGAGTTGACCAGTATCATCCGAGTTTTGTCTGTGACCGCGGCCCTGATGGCATCGATATCGGGATGAAAATTGTCCTTGCGAACTGGGACGTTCACTGGAACTGCCCCGATGAGATCCAGCATCGGCTCGTATGAGGCCCAGGAGGGTGCCAGCAAAATGGCCTCGTCACCGGGCATTGTGGTGATGAGGAACGAGTACAGAAGCGCCTGCTTGGCGCCAGGAGTGATGACAACGTCGTCTGCACTGACCTCGACAGAGTGATGCTTCGCTAGGTAGTCGGACACCGCTTGACACAGCTCCATTGAGCCCGCACCTCTGGTATACTTCGTATTACCATCCTCCAGTCCCTTAATCGCCGCTTCAATGACTGAGCGGGGGGTATCGAAACCAGGCTCTCCCACTGTCCAGCGGATGACTCCGGGTTCCGGAGGCTGTAGATACGGCGCGAAGCCGACGCCAAGCCCCTCGTAGCGAGAGGAAATCTCAGGCATACCTTCAGCGGGAGGCTGAATGGAGATGAACATACCCTCTAGGGTACTCGAAAGCAGCACCCCCTTTCTGCAAAGAGTCTTCAAGGGACCCTCGTGGGTCGGGAGTCGCTGCACGGGTGGCAGAGCAGCTATGCAATGGACTGCAGATCCATGGACCCGGGTGCAAATCCCGGCCCGTGCTCCACTTCTCAATTAGTGACTACTCTAGAATTCGACGAGCCCCGGGTCAACGTTACCACCGGAAAGAATGACCCCGACCCTGTCTATGTCATCGAGAGCCCTGAACCCGGGTCCAAGAACCGCCGCCAGCGAGGCCGCACCGCTGGGTTCGACCACCATGCCCAAGTGCTTGAGAATCAATCGCATTGCCTCGACGACCTCCTCGTCGCTGACAGTAAATATTTTCTCGAGATGATCCCTGATGATTGGCCAAGTATGCTCGCCCATACTTGTCAGTAAACCGTCGCAGATGGTATCCGGACCTGTTTGTGGCAGCAGTTCACCAGCTTCCAGCGAACGAGCCGCATCATCGGCCCCCACCGGCTCGGCCCCGAATATCCTAGTGTCCGGGAACAGCGCTCTAGTGGTAATACAGGTTCCAGACATCAGCCCACCGCCCCCTATGGGGGCGATAACAGCATCCAGCGATCCACCTTGCTCGAACAGCTCCATTGAGGCCGTACCCTGCCCTGCGATGACGTCCGGATTGTCATAGGGGTGGATTAGAGCCGCCCCAGTCTTTTCCATAATCCCTGCAGCCGTAGATTCTCTAGCGGCGAGGTTAGGCTCGCAGAAGGTAATCTCCCCGCCGTGACTTTTCACTCCCATCACCTTGACTTGAGGTGCGGTTTTCGGCATCACGATGTAGGCTGACACACCGCGCTGTTTGGCTGCTAGAGCCAGCGCTTGAGCGTGATTGCCACTGCTGTGCGTACAAACTCCGCTATCGGCAGCATCACCGAGTAGTATCACGGCGTTGCTGGCACCACGGAACTTGAACGCACCGACGTGCTGCAGGTTCTCGCACTTCAGCAGTACTTCCCTGCCTGCGATATGGTTGAGGTCCTCTGAGGATACTACGGCCGTGCGCTTGACCACTCCGTTCAGCCTCTGTGCGGCTGCCTGCACGTCCTCGATGTCTACCGAGTATCCCATGTATGAATCCGCCTGAGAGAAGGTATTGATGACATCATCGGCGGGGATTTCAAGCCTGACCCCTCCCTCGTTACAGCATGGCGGAGCAGGACGCGCCGGAATGGAGGCCACACGTAACGGTCGGGGCATTGCTACTTCTTGACACATTGACTCTGGGCTACGCCCCTGCCGGTCCATGGGACTCCGAGTCATTCTCTCTCGGGGTGATAGGGCTGATTGGCTTGGCGCTGCTCTATGTGGCTTGGTACCGATTGACATTCAAGCGCCATGGACTGATTCCATGGCTTGATTTGTGGCAGGATCCAGCAGGTTCCTCGAAGAAGGTCATCATCTGTGGAGTGGCGACCATTGCCCTTGCCTGGGTACTCGGCAACCCTTTGCAGGAGCAGATGCCTGATCCTTCGGGGCTGATTGTGACGCTAATCGGACTACTGATGCTGCTTAATGGAATCTATGTGAAACTCAGTATCGGACCTCTGGCTGATTCGAAGTAGTCAGCGAGCTCCTGGTTTCCAGAACTGTAGGGGCAACGCATCATCACTCTGCATGGCCCTGAACGCGAGGTGGTCCGCACGCTCGTTCCACCGGTGCCCCCGGTGTGCGCGGACGTGCTCAGCACTGAGTGAGCGCAGAGACGCGACTTCGGACCACAACGCCTGCACCGATTCAGCGAGCTCCTTGTTTGCCTTAGCTCTCCATGCCCCTGAGGCGATGTTCAGAGCGTATTGAGAGTCTCCTCGCAGCACTATATCACGACTGCCTCCTTCTGTCAGAAGCCATCGCATTGCATGGGCTATCGCAGAGAGTTCTGCAGTGTTGTTAGATCCTACTATAGCACCCAAGAAACCGTCTTCAGACTCCTCGGTGACGACTGGACCACTCCTCTCGAAGACGACATCACCGCTGCCCTTCCCGATGCCGCTGTCCCCTCTGATGACACAGAATCCCCAACCTGCTGGAGTCTTACTGGTGACATTCCTGTTCTCTTCGCACGATCCATCCACGTAGATGTACAGCGCTCTGTTAGACATCGTCATTCCCCGATTAGAGCTGTGTATGCAGCAGCGTCCAACAGCCCTTCAATATCCGAGATGTCAGTCGGCTGGAGTCTGAAAATCCAACCGTCTCCGTACGGATCCTCGTTGATCATCTCAGGGTTGTCCTCAAGAGCAGTATTCGATTTGAGGATCTCACCGCCTACAGGGGAATTGATCTCGCTCACTGACTTGACCGATTCGACGCTGGCACAGGCTCCCATCGCCTGCACCGTGGTGCCGACTTCGGCTAGATCGACCCAGACGACTTCGGTCAGCGCTTCTTGGGCGAAGTCAGTAATTCCGACAAACAATATGTTTCCTTCGATTCTCACCCACTCATGGGTCTCGGTGTAATGCAGATTGGAGGGTACTTCACTCATGGCTCTCGACTCTTCCGTGATGCATTCGGAGAGTGAAGGTTTCGATACTCACTCCTCTTCTCCCAGAGTGCGTTCGAGGTGTTCTTTCTCCATCTCGGCCCAAGTTGAACCCATACTGGAGACATCCGCCTCTTGCTGCTCCTCTCTGAGTCGCGCAAGCATCTCCTCTTCTGACTCTCGGCTGAACACCCTGTCGAGCGGCGAGGAGCCGTGCGGCTTCGAGCCAAGATTGCGGAGGTAGACGTAGAGCAGAGTCGAAAGGACCGCAAGCGATCCAAACAACATAGCCCACGAATCCTCATTAGGGCCAGAGTCCGAAAGCAAAGCTATCCTGCCTTCGGCGAATGACAGGGCAGTCAGCAGATAGAGGGGAACGGCGAAGCCGATTAGCACCCTCTCAACACGACTCGCAGCCGAATCCATCGAGCATCGAGCCCGGCTCCCCCTGCATCAACTTGACTTCATCACCCAATTCACGGCGATTGTTGGATTAGCTTGAGAATCTTGTACGGGAGCAGAGCCCGATTAACTGGAGTCACCTCGAGAATTCTACCATCGTCTCGTCTCCTGATGTCCTGCAGCAGCGGGTGACGACTCTTCTTGTGCAGCGTCAGAAGTGTCGGCATGTCATATTCGAGAGCTGCTCTGACCACATCTACAAAACCCTCGCTCTCGACTGAGAACTTGCCGACTTCGTCGACGACGAGTATCTCACAGTTGCCTACGGCGTTCTGGATAGCCGGTACACCAATCCTGTCAATCTCACTGGGGTCTATGCCGTAACCTAGGATTCGATTTCGCGAGTCTATCTCCCGGTGCGCCATCACCCCCCTCTCCCCGGTCTCGATATCGATGCACGCGTATCCGACTCTCTCACCATTCTCGATAATCGCCTCGGTTCTCATGCCCCCTATCACCTTCAAGCCAGACGCAGAACTGCGTGAACCAGTTTTGTCTCCATCAACAACCATGCTGACGACCTTGTCTAGGACCGCGGACTTCCCGGATCGGGGCAGCCCGGTGATTCCTATTTTCGGATGTATACCCATTTCTTATTCCTCGTAGACCATCGCTTACTCGATGGAACGCTCACCGTACGGCACCCACGGATAATAGTCTGTTTGGTGTTTAGACTTCATTGATGCCGGAATACGGAAAATTGGTTCCAGCAATTTAACGTCTATCTTCCGCTTTACTGCCTCAAAGCGTAATTCAAGGCTCCTTCGGTGGAAGGCGGTGGCAACGGCAGACTCTCGAGCTCGTAGTTGTTCACATTGTTGTTCGCCGCCCACGCCCTCGACCACAGATTGAGGGCCTCCGAGTTGAGCTGGGCGGCCACGAAGAGCAGTCCCTCGTCGACGCTACCATGCTCCACAGCGAGACTGTCGAGGACGACGTCGGGAAGCTGTAGGAAGTTCACTGAGTTGCCCAGCACGCAGTCCGGCGCGACGACCACCCAACGCAGACGTCGCTCCTTCTGGGCATTGACGATGGCCTGGCAGGCCACTCTGGAAATGCCTCGTGGCTCGATGGGACCCTTCCACAGTGCCTGAGAACGTTCGATGGACCCCTCTTCGATTCCAATGTCGTAGGCAGGGTGATTGATTCTTACTTCACCGTCTTCAAGACAAAAATGAGCACCCCTGATGAACGGGACG
>ENA-OSET01001224-OSET01001224.1-sediment-metagenome-genome-assembly--contig:-NODE-1224-length-26948-cov-13.024934_pt1 | contig 26948 bp, 22 predicted proteins | sample MGYA00237882_ERZ534229 | MGnify/ENA primary metagenome ERZ534229 (study PRJEB26408, sample SAMN06266212) | sediment metagenome | isolation source: Hudson Canyon methane seep mesocosm | place... | reverse complement strand
ACGTCTTCAATTGAACGTCGCATGACTATCGGTGTTCCTGCGGAGCAGGTAGAAAGCGAAGTACAAAAACGCCTACAAGAAACAGCAAAGTCAGTTAAGATTAACGGCTTTCGTCCAGGTAAAGTACCTTTTAACGTAGTTAAAAAGCGCTACGGAGCAGGTGTTCGCCAGGAAGTTGTAGGTGAGATAATGCGTAATGCTTATGTAGAAGCATTAGCAAAAGAAGAAATTAACCCAGCTGGGTACCCAAAGTTCGAAGCTAAGTCTATTGAAGACGGAAAAGATCTTGAATTTGTAGCTGTTTTTGAGGTTAACCCAGAAATTGAATTAGCAGACATGTCTGGTATTTCAGTTGAGCGCGAAAAAGCTGAAATCAAAAAGACTGACGTAAATACTATGATTGATGTTTTACGTCGCCAGCATGCAACACCAAAGTCTGTTAAGCGTAAAGCTAAAAAGAAAGATATTCTAACGGTAGACTTTAAAGGCACTGTAGACGGCGAAGAGTTTGAGGGCGGTAGTGCAGAAGACTCTAAGATCACTTTAGGTTCTGGACAAATGATCCCAGGCTTTGAGGATGGTTTGATAGGTTCTAAGCCTGGTGAAGAGTTAACGCTTGATGTTACTTTTCCTGAAGATTATCAGAATACTGAATTAGCGGGTAAAGCTGCGCAATTTGCAGTGACAGTAAAGGCTAATGAAGAGCAGGTTCTTCCAGAAATGAATCAGGAGTTTTTCTCTAAATACGGTATCGAAGATGCTGATGAAGAGAAATTTACTGCCGAAATCTTAAAGAATATGGAGCGTGAGCTTGCTCAGGCTGTTAATAATAAGGTTAAACAGCAGATTATTGATCAGTTAGTTAAGGCTAATGAATTTGAAGTGCCTGGAACAATGATTGATCAGGAAATTGATCGCATGCGTGAAGATGCTGTTCGTCAATTTGGCGGTGGCGCTGAGATGAAGGCAGAAAATCTTCCTGCTGAGTTGTTTAAAGATCAGGCGGGCAAGCGTGTAAGAACTGGGTTAGTATTTTCAGCTATTGTTAAAACTAACGAGTTGAAGGTTGATGCTGACCAGGTTAATGACAAAATTACACAGATTGCCAGCACTTACCAAGATCCAGAGCAAGTTGTGGAGTGGTATAAAGGTAATCAAGAGCAAATGGCTCAGGTTGAGTCGGTTGTTTTAGAAGATCAGGTTGTTGAGCTTGTTCTGTCTAAGGCAACAGTAAAAGACAAAAAAGTAAGCTACGAAGATGCTGTAAAACCGGCTGCGCCAGCGCCAGTTGAAAAATAAGCTTAATCTAGCGAAGAAAATGCTGAATATTTTTAATATTTAGCTAAAATAAAAACAGTCGGGCTAAATCCGGCTGTTTTGTGTTTTAGGATAAGCTTTTTTCTGTTATTTTTTGGGGAATTATAAAAATATGAGTAATCAAAGGAATATCGGGGACGGTTCAAGTATCATAACTAGTAGTGGGTTAGTTCCTATGGTGGTTGAGCAGACCGCAAGAGGGGAGCGTTCATATGATATTTATTCCCGTTTGTTAAAAGAGCGTGTCATATTTTTGGTTGGCCAGGTAGAAGATCATATGGCTAACTTGGTAGTTGCTCAGTTATTATTCCTAGAGTCAGAAAATCCAGATAAAGATATTCACCTTTACATCAACTCGCCAGGTGGTTCTGTTACGGCGGGTATGTCAATTTATGACACTATGCAGTTTATTAAATGTGATGTTTCAACTATGTGTATAGGTCAGGCTGCAAGTATGGGGGCTCTTTTATTGACTGGAGGTGCAAAGGGGAAGCGTTATTGTTTGCCAAATTCAAGAATGATGATTCATCAACCATTAGGTGGATATCAAGGGCAGGCAACAGATATTGAAATTCATACAAAAGAAATTTTATCTATTCGCGATAAGTTGAACAGAATTATGGCTGAACACACAGGTCAGGATCTTGAGACGATTGCCAGAGATACAGATCGTGATAACTTTATGAATGGTGAAACTGCTGTTGAGTATGGTTTGATTGATTCCGTACTTGATAATAGACCTCAAAGTAAGTAGTACTTAAGAATAATTGTACGAATAGATATAAAGTGTTTGTGTTCTTGGGTGAATATAAGCAATCTATGCTAAGTTTAGCGTTTGAGACTTAATAAATTAAGTTTGAACAATTTAAGAATAATAGTTTACCCTTGTTATACTGCAGGTCTAGTTCACATTAGTGAAATTACTAATGGTGGTACGACCAGCCACTGCTACAATAGTTAGTGTGTTCAAAGCAGGTATATTTAGGGCGGATAGAAAATTTAGAGGTAGTCGAATGGCTGACGATAAAAACGGTAAAGGCGAAGACAACGGTAAATTGCTTTACTGTTCTTTTTGTGGAAAGAGTCAGCATGAGGTCAGAAAGTTAATCGCTGGACCTTCTGTTTTTATATGTGATGAGTGTGTAGATCTCTGTAATGATATAATTCGTGAAGAGATTCAAGATATTACTCCTGAAGAGAGTGGTGATCGTTTGCCTACTCCACAGGAAATCAAAATTACGCTCGATGACTATGTTATAGGTCAAAGCAGAGCAAAAGTAGTGCTTGCTGTTGCTGTTTACAATCATTACAAACGATTGCGTTTTGATGATAAAAAGTCTGATATAGAGCTGGGTAAAAGTAATATTCTTCTAATTGGTCCAACTGGTAGCGGTAAGACTTTGCTAGCTGAAACATTGGCTCGTTTACTCAACGTACCTTTTACGATCGCGGATGCAACGACGCTTACTGAAGCGGGTTATGTTGGTGAGGATGTAGAAAATATTATTCAGAAGTTACTTCAAAAGTGCGATTATGATGTAGAGAAAGCACAAAGAGGTATCGTCTATATTGATGAAATTGACAAAATTTCTCGTAAGTCGGATAACCCTTCAATTACACGAGATGTTTCAGGTGAAGGTGTTCAACAAGCTTTATTGAAGCTTATTGAAGGTACTGTTGCTTCTGTTCCTCCTCAAGGCGGTAGAAAGCATCCTCAGCAAGAATTTCTTCAGGTTGATACCTCAAATATATTGTTTATTTGTGGTGGTGCATTTGCAGGGCTTGATAAGGTTATTAGTGACCGTTCCGAAAAAAGCAGTATTGGTTTTTCTGCGACAGTGAAAAGTAAAGACGCTGAAAAGAGCGTTGGTGACACCCTAAAGTCTCTAGAGACTGAAGATTTGGTTAAATATGGACTTATTCCAGAGTTTGTAGGGCGTTTACCTGTTGTTGCGACATTGACTGAGCTTGATGAGGAAGCATTAATAGAAATTCTTACTGAACCCAAAAATTCATTAACCAAGCAATATCACAAGTTGTTTGAAATGGAGGGGGTCGATATTGATTTCCGGGAAGATGCACTTCGGGCTGTTGCCAAAAAAGCAATGACCAGAAAAACTGGTGCTCGTGGATTGCGCTCTATTCTTGAAAATGTACTTTTGGATACCATGTATCATATTCCGTCTGAGGAAGGTGTGTCTAAAGTTGTGATTGATGAAAGTGTTATAAATGGTGATTCAGATCCTATAAAAATTTACGAGAATGCAGATCAGCCCAAGGCTGCTTCTGACGAGTAATACACAAACTGAACACAAAAAAGGACCTTTAGGTCCTTTTTTTTTGCGTGTGTCTTTTAGGTTTGCAGCTATAGTTTATAAAGAGCCGTTAAATAAGTTTTTATCCCATTGTTATGTCAGCTTAGTTGGGCTTAAAGGTTGTATTATTAATCTTTGTCCCAATCTAATATCGTAATCTATAGTATTTTGATCAATATGCTTATTTTTATACTTTTATCTCATAATAATTCAGTAAGTTAGCCGTCAGGGGACATCTATGACCGATATCGATAATCCAGTAACTGATCACGCAAGCGAGTTGCCAGTACTACCGCTTCGTGACGTTGTCGTCTTTCCTCATATGGTTATTCCGCTATTTGTAGGGCGTGAAAAATCAATTGAAGCTCTGGAAAGTGCAATGGAAGGCGATAAACGAGTATTGTTGGTCGCCCAGAAAGATGCTGGTGAGGATGATCCAGGGCATGACGACATTTTTAATGTCGGAACGGTATCTACAATATTACAAATGCTTAAGCTACCCGACGGAACGGTTAAAGTGCTTGTTGAGGGTGGTGATAGGGCTCAGATTAATTCAATTACTGATAAGGGCTTCTATACTGCAGATTTTACTATTTTAGATGAAAGCGAATTATCAGAAGATGATTCCCAGGCTTTGTTGCGGGCTTTATCTGGTCAGTTTGAGCAATATGGTAAGTTAAGCAAGAAAATACCTACAGAAATTGCTTCATCCCTTTCTAGTATTACTGACCCTAGTCGTTTGGTAGATACTATCGCCGCTCATTTAGAGTTAAAAATTCCTGAAAAGCAGGAATTACTAGAAGAATTAAGTATCAATGACCGTGTTGAGCTGCTTTTAGCTCGACTTGAAGGTGAAATTGATATTATCAAAGTCGAAAAACGTATTCGTGGCCGTGTAAAAAAACAGATGGAAAAAAGCCAAAGAGAGTACTATCTGAATGAGCAGATGAAAGCTATTCAGAAAGAGATGGGGTCTCTTGGTGAGTCAGGCAATGAGTTAGATGATATTGAAAAGAAGATTGCTACGAGTGGAATGACTGCAGAGGCTAAAACCAAAGCGGATGCTGAATTAAACAAGCTACGCATGATGTCTCCAATGTCTGCAGAGGCTACGGTAGTTAGAGGGTATATTGACTGGCTGATAGGTCTTCCCTGGAAAAAGCGAAGTAAAGTTAGGCATGATATTGATAAAGCGAGACAAATCTTGGATGCAGATCATTACGGTCTAGATGAGGTTAAGGATCGTATTCTTGAGTATCTGGCGGTACAAGGGCGAGTGAAGAAACTTAAAGGCCCTGTACTGTGCCTAGTTGGGCCTCCTGGCGTAGGTAAGACTTCGCTTGGTCAGTCCATTGCAAAGGCGACCAATAGAAAATATACAAGGATGGCGCTGGGTGGGGTAAGGGATGAGGCTGAGATAAGAGGCCACAGAAGAACCTATATCGGTTCTATGCCAGGTAAACTAGTTCAAAAAATATCAAAAGCTGGTGTGAAAAACCCACTGTTTTTGTTAGATGAAATAGACAAAATGGGTATGGACCAAAGGGGGGATCCTGCTTCGGCTTTACTTGAAGTATTAGATCCCGAACAAAATCATACATTTAATGATCATTATCTTGAAGTCGACTATGATTTATCTGATGTAATGTTTGTTTGCACTTCTAACTCAATGAATATACCACCCGCCTTGCTTGATCGTATGGAAATAATACGTATTCCTGGTTACACCGAAGACGAAAAGGTAAATATTGCTCAACGTTACTTGATTCCGAAACAAGAAGAAAATAATGGTATTAAGGAAGGTGAAATTTCAATCACAGAGGCAGCCGTAAGAGAAATTGTTCGTTATTACACTCGTGAGGCTGGTGTTCGTGGTCTTGAGAGAGAAATTGCAAAAGTTTGTCGTAAAGTTGTGAAAGAAAATACAGTCAAGCACTCAACCGAACTGGTCATCGTTGATACAGATAACTTAGAGCACTTCTCCGGGGTTCATAAGTTTAATTATGGTGTGGCCGATGAAAAAGATTGTGTTGGGCAGGTAACAGGGCTTGCCTGGACTCAGGTGGGTGGTGAGCTACTAACGATTGAGTGTACATCGGTTAAAGGGAAGGGGAAGATCATTAAAACGGGTTCTCTTGGTGATGTCATGCAGGAATCAATACAAGCGGCTCTTACAGTTGTAAGAAGTCGTTCGATGGCTTTAGGCATAAATGAAGATTTTCATGAAAAAAATGACATTCATATTCATGTGCCGGAAGGCGCAACACCCAAAGATGGGCCTAGTGCAGGTATAGCAATGTGTACTGCGCTGGTTTCATCTCTTACTAGTATCCCTGTGAAAGCCGAGGTTGCCATGACGGGGGAAATTACTTTACGAGGTCAAGTGCTTCCGATTGGTGGTTTAAAAGAGAAATTATTAGCGGCTCACCGAGGCGGAATAAAAACGATTGTTATTCCATTTGAGAATAAAAAGGATCTTAAAGAGATACCAGATAATATAAAAGAATCACTTACAATACTCCCTGTAAAGTGGATTGATGAGGTTTTGGATGTGGCACTTGCATATCCACCAAAGCCGCTTGTTAAAGAAAATGATTCTCATAAACAAAAAGAATCGGCTTCAGATGAAGATTTAGAGGCAAACGAGCGAATAAATACGCATTAGATGCATTGCCTGCTTGACAGGCCTTTCTACAAGTTGGTATAAAATAAAACACCGTCAAGCAGCCAAACTAGGGCGTTAGGGCTGCAATAGAAATTGATGTTTGTATAAACAATCTCGTTATTAATTATTTCTTCTAGTTATTGCTAGTGATTGTTTAGGAACGTAAGAACTAAAATTTTTTGTTTTGTTAATTAAGTAATAAAAAAGGGGTTAAGTGTGAACAAGTCTGAACTTATCGACGCAATTGCAGCATCTGCAGACATTTCAAAAGCAGCAGCTGGTCGTGCATTAGATGCAATGACTGATTCTGTTACAAGTGCGCTAAAAGGTGGTGATCAGGTTACTTTAATTGGTTTTGGTACTTTCTCTGTTAAGGATCGAGCAGCTCGCACTGGTCGTAACCCTCAGACTGGTGCAGAGATTCAAATTAAAGCGGCCAAAGTACCAAGCTTTAAAGCAGGAAAAGCATTAAAAGATGCAGTAAACGGCTAAACAATCTAAGGATTGTGTAGTTAAAAGGCGCATTCTCAGGAATGCGCCTTTTTATTTTAATAAAAGAAATTTGTCGGGGGATTAATGCTTCAGGATATACGAGATAATGCTCAGGGTACGGTCGCGAAAGTGATTGTGGGGCTTATTGTGCTTACGTTTGCCTTATTTGGAGTCGACTCCATTTTGGGTGGTTTTGGTGGTGAGCCTGAAGTGGCCGTCGTTAATGGAACCGATATAAAAGAATCTGAGTTTTTACGAGCTGTAGATATAAAGAAACGCCAAATTCTAAATCAAATGGGACAGAATGCTGATCCTGCGTTGATTGATGACCAGCTTCTGAAGCGATCTGTGCTTGAGGGTATGATTGATCAGGAGATTTTATTGCAAGATGCGGTTGAGCAGGGAATCTATATTTCTGATCAGTCAATTGATGGCTTAATAACGGGAATAAATCAATTTCACGTTGATGGCAAGTTTGATAATGACATGTTTTTAGCTTCTATCCGCAATTTTGGAATGACAACAAAATCATTTAAAGATTCTATTAAAAAGGAAGTCTTAATTTCTCAGCCAAGAAATGCGATTGTTTCATCATCTTTTCTATTAAATGATGAGTTCTCACGTATTGTAGAGATTGATCGTCAGACTCGTAGTTATTCATTAGCTAAGTTTGAGCAAAGCACATATCTTGATGCTGTGAGTGTAACAGAGACAGAAATACAACAATATTATGAAGATAATACTGACAAGTTTAGAACCTTAGAATCTGTTGATGTTGAATATATTGAATTGGATAAAAACAGTTTGCTGAATAGTGTTTCTGTTGATGAGGAAACGTTAAAGAGCTTGTATGAAGATGAAGTTGCAGATTTTGTTTCAGCGGAAGAACGAAATGCTTCTCATATTTTAATAGAAATTAATGATGATGTGACTGAAGAGCAAGCCAAAACTAAAATTGATGAAATTAATGCTCTTTTATCGAGTGGTGGTGACTTTGAAGGCTTAGCTAAAGAGTACTCAGACGATATGGGCTCCGCAAAGCAGGGTGGAAGCTTAGGTTTTGCCGCTAAAGGGGCTTACTTACAAGAGTTCGAGGAGGCATTATTCGCATTGGCAGAGGGTGATGTTTCTGCACCAGTACAAACTGAATATGGCTTTCACTTAATTAAACTTATTGAAATTCAAACTCAGCCTACCCCTGGGTTCGATGAAATGAAATACTCATTAGAAGCTGACGCAAAGATTGAAAAAGCTGAAGCCTTATATGTTGAGCTGGCACAGAAACTAGCTGATGTGAGTTATGCCTCTGCTGATTTACTTGAGCCATCTGAAGAGCTCGGTTTAAAAATATTCGCCCAGGAAAATGTAAGTGCATCTACACAAAGTGAGTTGTTTAGTAATCAAAAGATACAGGCTGCTTTATTCTCTCAGGATGTGTTGAAAGACGGTAATAATAGTGAGCTAATTGAAATCTCGGCAGAAAAGTCTGTTGTTGTCAGGGTTGCAAAGCACCATCCTGCAGCCCAAAAAGACCTTGATATTGTGCGTGATGAAATAAACTCTTTTCTTCTTGCTCAAAAGGCTTCAGAAAAAGCGAGGGGGCTTGGTGAAGCGTTAATTGCAGAGCTTAAGCAAGCAAATACTACACAGGTATCCTCTGTAACATGGGAAGATTTTACTGACATTAAGCGGAATGATGCTTCTCAGGAAGCGGTACTTTTGAAAACCGTATTCTCAATGCCTAAACCTCAAGGGGCTGATGACAAGCCTGTTGCGGGTTTAGTAGTTGATGGTGACTATTTCCTCATTCAGTTAGATGCAATTAATGTAAGTAGTGTTTCTGATATTAAAGATGAAGAGCGAAAAGCGATAGTTCGCGTTATTGGTGGTGGGCTTGGTAATGCAGAATACCAGTTGTATCAAGGGTCATTAAAAACCAGCGCTAATATTGAAAAGATCTAAAATTTAAATGGTAGTTTATTTTTTTAAGATAACGGGGCTTTTATGCCTCGTTTTTTTTATTTGCTATATATTAATAGCGAGACCTCTTTCACGTTACGAGAGTACACCCATATAGATTTGTGTACTGGTTATCTTTAACATTATCAAAATTAATGTATCTTTAGGTAACAGCAAGTAATTAAGGCGCAGGGAAGTAAATCAACGTCATAATAATAAATCGTACGTATAAGAATCTAAGTATTAAAAAGAACGCAACGTACACTTAAATAGCTAAGGCATAAACAGAACTTTGAGCCATGCTCTGAGTTTTGAATTTTTGTTAATTAAAAGGGAATCTCAAAATTTATGTTTCTTGTACTCGCTGGTTCTGTTCTGGCTTTCGCCATGACCCAAGAAGCAATGGTAGTTGAGCCTCATAAAAAGGGTTTGATTATCTATGAGCAATCTATCAATAAAGAAACGGTCTTTGTTCAAGAGAGAGTAATTGTTGAACCACTTTCAGAAGTACGTTTCAGGAATATAACTCGTCAGGCTTACGACTATAGTTGTGGTTCTGCAGCATTAACTACGGTATTAGAATATTATCTTGGTCGCAAATTTCAGGAACGCCAAGTAATGGAAGGCCTGTTGCATTACGGTGAAAGCGAAAGAATCGTTGAGCGTCGCGGTTTCTCAATGCTCGATATGAAAAGACTGGTATCAGCGCTTGGTTATCCAGCGGGTGGTTTTAAAGCGGAAATGGAAGATTTAATCGAGTTAGATCACCCTGCTATTGTTCCTATACACCACGCAGGATTTAAACATTTTGTGGTAGTAAGAACGGTTAAAGATGGCCGGGTTTATTTAGCTGACCCTTCTTTGGGGAATATAACCTTCACCATTGAACGTTTTAAAGAAAAATGGGATCAAAATGTTCTGTTTGTTGTCTTTCCTGGAAACTCTAAGCCAGTTGATGGACTTGAGTTAAGGGAAGAGGATCTACGATTTATTAATGATCAGACCATTACCTATTTGGCTTTTCAGCATTTTCCAGAGTTTCATGAAGCGCTTGCGTATAAGATCAACAATGAGCTAGAACGTCAGAAGAATAACCCTGATGGAACCGTCGATAATACTGTTAAGCACCTTCACTATAAACGTAACTAATTAAGATACTTGTAAATGTTAATAAAACTAATAAATAAAAAGGGATCAGGAATGAACCGTTGGGTAGTACCATGCTGTTTCTTATTTGCCTCCATACTTACTTCAACTAATGTTTTGGCTGAAGAAAAAACTGATGTTGATAAAGCGCGGGAAGCGCTAACAAAACAGGATGGAGATTCAGATTCTGCTAAACAATTGGAAGAAGTATTCCAGGCAGCAGAAAAAAATTACTCACTGTTGAAGAAAGGAAAGCAGTCGTTAACCTATAGTTTTGATTACAGCTACTTTGGTGACCAAAGATTTGATATCCAGATCGAAAACAACTCAGTACGAAACCTTGATGTTACACCCGCTGCTACCCACACCTTTAATAACTCATTTTCTTATGATTATGGCTTGTTAAATAACTTAACATTAAGTACGCGTGTTCCTTTAACTTCAAAATTTGATACGCAAGATGAATTATCTAACACAGATATAGGTGATATTAGTTTCTCACTACGCTGGCAGCCTCTGGCGTATGTACCAGGTAAACCATCTCTTACATTGTTTAGCTCATTCAAAACAGCAACGGGTGCCAGCCCCTATGAAATCGATATAAATAGGGAATTATCTTCAGGAAGTGGCACGTACTCCATTTCCGGCGGTGTTAGTAGTTCTAAGGTAATTGACCCTGTTGTTTTATTCGGTTCAATCAGTTTAACGTATAACTTTGAAGCGGAAGATCTTAACCAAGTGCGAGGAGCTAGATTGCTCAGATCAGTGGAGCAGGGCTATAGCATTTCTTTCTCAGGTGGTTATTCATATTCACTTTCTTACGATACATCACTTAGTACTTCAGTGCAGATAAGCTACTCAGATGAAACTACAATGAAGTTTAATGATGGATCTGCTGCAAAAGCGCAAGACCAAGTAAGCAGCATACTCAATATCTCTTTAGGTACTAGAATTAGCGAAAAAACGATTATTAATACCAACGTTGGCTTTGGTTTAACTGAAGACTCTCCTGATGTTCTTTTGGGATTCTCCCTGCCTATTAATTTAGCAGGACTCAAGGACTAATAATTAAAAAGGGAAGAGTAGTTGCCAATGATAAGTATTAAAAGCAGCAGTTTCAGGCTTTTTCAGGCTATATTATTTTGTAGCCTAAGTGTGCCTGCTATGGGGCAAATGTCGACCAATATACTTGGACCATCAAAAGCCGCGGCGCTGGGTAATGCCGTAACTGCTGACACCCCAGGTATTTTTGCTATTCAATATAATCCAGCAGGATTAGCTAAGTTAGATGGTAGGCAGTTTCAACTAAATGTTGCTAATGCCTATATGGATATAGATGCAGATTTTATTGCTCCACCAGACTACAATATTTTTGGTATTTATGGTTTAGATCTGGATGAAAATGGACAACAAAAAGATCCTGTAGCTAATAGCCACAGCCATACAAATAGAGTGGCTGTTTATTTACCTGGTCATGGAATCCAGGGACTGCCTGCAGGGCCAGGTGTTCTTCCTACGATGGGGTTTTCTGTTAAGCCACCAGGGTCTAAATTAACATTCGGAAACGCATTTTATATACCTATGCCTGTTGGCTTTGTTCGTAAAAAAGATGACCCGGGCCGCTACATGGGCGCAGCGGCAGCCATGATGAGAATAACCTACTTGTCACCAACGGTTGCTTATGAAATAAATGATGAGTGGTCTGTCGGAGCAGGAGTTCAGTTCTCACACCAAGCGCTCGCAGCGGATCAATGGATGCGTGCACCTAATATGTTATTAGGTGTGGCAGAGATTCTTCAGGATGCTTTTAATTGTGAGAGTGGTAATGAGCCATTAGCACCTTTTATCGCTTTATGTGGTGGTAACGTAGGCCCATGGGATGATATTGGTGCAATGAGCCTTGACCTTCAAGAAACATTATCGCCTACTTATTCATTGGGTGTTATGTGGGAACCAACGGATTGGTTTTCTTGGGGCGCGTCTTATTACAGTCACTCAGATATGAAGCTTAAAGGAACATTTGAGCTTAATTATACTGAGAACTGGTCTGGTTTTTGGCAAAGCTTTAACGGTTCTATTATCGGTGCTATTAGTGCCGCAATATTAAGCTTGCCATCTGGTGCTCCAAGAGAGGCAGGTAATGTATCGATGAACCTTACCTACCCACAGCACTTCAAGACGGGCGTCAGTTTAAAGGTACACCCTAAATTTACTATGAACGTAGATGTAGGTTATTACGATTGGAGTACGTTTGATGCTTTAAATTTACAGTTTGATCGTAATCTTGAGTTTTTGGGTGCGGCAAAAATATTATCACCTGATAATGCAACCAGCAATACATTGAGTCTTCCTTTAGGGTGGACTGATGAGTGGAACGTTGGTATTGGATTAATACATCATGTAACCCCTCGTCTAGACTTACGTTTGGGGGCAGATATTCGTGATTCAATAACACCGGATGATCAGCGGAGTCTTCTAGGAATTTTTGGTGATGCGATTATGTGGGGGGCAGGTTTTGGCTATCAGTGGGATAGGGATACAACACTTGATGCGCATATCTCCTACATGCAATCAATCGAATATATTCCTGCAAACGGAAGTTGTAACCTTAACTGTGATAACTTAACAAATATAATCTATAACCCTTATGCAGGTTTAGATGTTAAAACATCTGTACGGTTTGCTTCTTTGGGCTTCTCTTTTACTACCAAATTCTGATGTATACTTACTTGAAGAAAGCCCTTAATGCCATTATCTTAATGGCATTTTTCGCCCCTTCATTCTCTGTAGGGGCAGAAAAATATTACACATGGGTTGATGAGCAGGGGCGTGTTCACCATACCGTTATACCAGAAGAGAAAAATCCTTTAATTTCAAATGAGAAAATAACGCAAACAAAAGAAGAGACTGTCAAATTGGAACCTACTAAGCCCGTGGATTTAGATTTAGGTTCTCAGTCTGAAGAAAAATACACTAACACTGAAGAAGCTTCTTCAATGCCTGTTAATGATGAACAAGCACCCTCTGAATTTCCTTCATCAGAGCAAGTCCCTGTAACTAAATCCGTTGAAATCAATGAAGAAGATTACATTGATGGTGATGTTTTAGAACAGCAGGGTAATGTTCGAAATGAAGGTGACCTACCTTATTATACTTGGACAGATGAGCAAGGTGTTCTCAGAACTACACCGTACCGTCCAGTTTCAAAAAAGCCTCAAAGCACACAACAAAAAAAACAAATTAAGAAAAAGAGTGTGCCTATAACATACACTGTTGCCAAAGAGTATTACCGGATTGATGAGCATGTGAGTGTCGAGACTGACAGTAAAGTAGATGACTTTGCACAAAAATTATTTTTTAAAGAAAGTGATTTTATAAGTTCATTCTCTAGCAAGTGCTGTGAAGACCTACCTAAAACCAACCCCTATGTATTAGACTTTAAAAACTCAATTTATATAGAAATAAATAAAAAAACTGAAAACCATGTTTTTTCAGAGGGAAAAAGTCCATTTTTGTTAATACAATTGCCTCACCACAGGTCAAGTTATTCACTAGAACTAAAATCATTTGTTAAAAATAACAGTAGAAGCGGTGTTAAAAATGCGGTTTTTTTTCCACAGCTCATTTTTTTGGATGAAGAATTTGAGGTCGTTAGGATTTTACGTAATCCCATTCTCGAATTTACCCCTGAGAATTGGTATAAGCATGGTTACTTGAAAGGTTTATTCGAATTGGATGTAAGTAAGGGGGAGCATTACCTTTTGCTCAATACAACTAGAGATGATTTAAGATCTAAAAATCGTATTGAAGATGATAAACCTTTAGTTATAAATCATCAGAAGACAGGGTCTTTTGAGATTAAGGCAATATACATAAATTAGGTGTATTTATTTTTCAATTGCTGGATTTATCCAGGGTATAGAAATCCACCTGAATTTGTTTTCACCTTCTACTTTGGCTGTGCAGTTATATCTAAACCGCCTTGTTGTTATGGCTTTTAATGGCTTAAAAGAAATAACATCGATATCAAGTTTAGATTTAATTAACTCACCACCAGTTCCATAGCAATTAATGGATTGTAAATCTTCCTTGTCGCCTTTAACATTTAAAAGTGGAGGATTCTGGGTCGCGTCTGTTAATAAACCGTGCATAGGCTCAAAATTCACTTTTTTAAACGCGACGCTTTGTAGTTTTGTTATTAGTTGTGGAAATTGTCCAAAGCGGTTTGATGCTGGGAATCTTGGAAGATACTGTAGGTTTGAACTTTCATTTATTGCCCCTGAATGCTGACCAAAAGCAACATAGCCAAGATCAGACACTAGTTTCAAAGTATTGTTATCAAACTCTCCATAGGGGTAGGCTAGAATTCTGACATCTTGCTTTAATCGTTTATTTATAATTTCTTGCGCTTTAATTATTTCATTGCTGACTCTTTCTTTCCATGTATCTAAATCTTCGAGATAGCGAATTAAATGACTGTGACTGTGGCTGTGGTTTGCAATCGTCGCGCCAAATAATTTCATCTCACGTATTTGATTCCATGAAACATGATGCCGCCTTTTTTCTTCAATTGATGCTGTATCAATAAATATTGTGAAAGGCATTTCATACTTTTTTAAGAGCGGGTAAGCATTACGGTAGATAGATTCATAGCCATCGTCAAAGGTAATTGCCACCATCTTATTATTTAGCGGTTCGTTGTTTTGTATACTTGAAATAATTATTGGAAGTGAAACAACTTCATAATTTTCTTTTACGAGGTATTCTAGGTGCTTTTTGAATAAAGTTGTAGATGTGCTTGTACTGGCTGGTGTGTTGTTGTCAATATGGTGATATTGAAGTACAACAGCTGCATTTACTGGTAAGGGTAGTAATGACCATATTAAAAAAAGTTGTACGGCTCTAATTAGCATACAATTATTTGGCCTTGTAGATGTGACTTAGCGTTGCCATGGCCTGATTGATTTTCTGGATCGTTTCTGTTGATCCTCCCTTGTCTGGATGATGCTTTGATACGAGGCGTTTATATTGTTTTTTTATATCGCCATAAACAACAGGGGGGGATAAATTTAACAATGTAAGTGCATCCTGGTGAGCAGTAGGTTGGTAAAATTCTTTCCAGAAGCAAAGAATTAATTGATCAATTTCTTGTGTGGTTGTTTCGGTTAAGTGATCAAGATTTAAATAATATTCAGCAAGTTTATCTGTTTTCGTTACACAGTTGCTGTTTATTGTTTTGTTGCAGTTTATTTTATTTAAGTTATCGCCATTAGCTAGCCCAATTTTGAGTGGGCTTATAAGTAGTTCTCCTATACCGTCTTGCAGCCATTTAGTTTTTAAGCAATATAGTGAGTGAAAAATCAGAAAATGAAGCTGAAAAAGTTCATTACTGTGTTTTAATGTTAGTGATGACAGTAGGTTATAAGGTGGTGACTGGAGCGTTTTTATTAGCTGGTGCTCTGAAATAAATTCAAAATCATCGGCTAAAATCAGCTGTTCAATTGTGCTGCTTAGTAAACTAATAAGCTCGCTTGAAATTTCTCCACTCTGTGATGAAGTTGTGTTTGTAGTTTTAGTTGACACAATCATTTAATGAACCACTGATAAATAGTACGGTCTCACGCTATAGTCTTGCTTTGTTTTGCTATAGATTTATTATTGAAGTATGCATTTTAAGGATTACAAAATCTATGCCTAAAATTATTTCTATATCATTGTTATTGATGATTTTTACTTTTGATATTTATGCAGCACCAAAGTCTGATCTATGGGCTTTTTGGGATGTGTCAGACGAACAAAGTCGTGAGGCTCCATCTCACCAGTTATGGGGGGATTTACTTAAAGCGTATGTTCATAATGATTCTAATGGCAACCGGCTATTTGATTATAAACATGTTTCCAAGTCAGATGTTAAAGTTCTTGATGCTTATATCTCTCAGTTGAAAAATATAGATCCTCGTAGGCTCCAGCGTGATGAGCAGTTTGCTTACTGGGTGAATTTATATAATGCGCTGACAGTTCAATTAATTTTGGACAACTACCCCATTAAAAGTATCACTAAATTAGGTGGTTTTTTCTCTTTTGGGCCTTGGGATGATGAAATTGTAAGAGTGTCTGGGCAGCAGTTGACCTTAAATGATATCGAACATCGAATTCTTAGGCCGATATGGAAAGATAAACGAATTCATTATGTTGTAAATTGTGCGAGTTATGGTTGTCCAAATCTGCAAAATAAACCTATGAGAGCTTTAGAGTTGAGCAGACAACTAGATGAGGCTGCTAAGGAGTTCATTAATGCTGATAAAGGCTTAAAATTTGAAGCAGATGCCCTTGTTTTATCATCGATATATGATTGGTATGGGCAAGATTTTGGTGACTTTGAAGAATTAAGAGAACATCTTTTAAACTATCTTGAGGGTGACTCGTTGGTTATGATGAAAAAATTTAGTGGTGCCGTAGAGTATCGATACGACTGGAAACTTAATGAACACTCAGAAGCAATAGGGGGGGATTAATATCCACCCCTATTGCTTCTGAGTTAGTTATAAAGGGAATGTAGTTCTAAAGGGAATATAGGTGTGGTTATTGGGTCACAGCCTCGGCAACCGGCGTTTTAGAAATAAGTGTTTCACGGGAAATCTCTTTTATGCCCCCCATAAATAGGCCTGTTGCAAATGTAGCAGCAATTTCAGGTTCAGGTATTGATGTATTCGCCACTCTTAGTCCGATTTCATAAGCAACACCAAAAAACGCTGCAGACAGGTAAGTGGAGTCAATTTCTGGAATTACGCCACGCTGAATAGCTTCTTCAATATCTTCCTCAAGTGTAGCAATATTGGTTCCGATGATACTTTCACCAAAAAGATCGCGTATCACTCGGTTATTTGAGTGGGCTAACTGATATACAATAGGGTCTTCAGAAATAGCAGTAAAAACGGCCAGATAGGTTGAGTGAATAAATGTCTCGAGCGTATCTGAACTTTTCCTAAGTTCCAGAAGGTGCTTGCTTAAACGCTCAATATAGTCACTTAATAAAGCAGAAAAGATTGATTGTTTATCTTGAAAGTAATTATAGAAGGTGCCTGATGCAAGTCCTGTTCGGCGAATAATATCTCTAACAGTTACCTGATCGTAACCTTTTTCGCTGAAGCAGTCTCTTGCCGCAGTTATAATCGCCTTACGATTATTTATGCGGTTAAGCTCTCTCTTCCCTAAGTTTTCTTTGATCATCCTTATATCCCTTTTAGTAATTAATCCTTTATATATAGCAATTTAGATATGTAAAAATTGCTTTTTAATACTATTAAATTATATCTCGTTTGGTTTTTATTGCCTATAGCTTAAGACGTGTAAAGCATAAAATTGTGATATTTATACGTAATCAAACTTAAGTGTGGTACTTAGGTACAATTATGTGGTTTTGGATCGTTATTAAAAGTTTATGAAAGCGCCATTTGTTATCGTTTAAACGTCAATTGATTTATAATTGACTATATTCAGTATTAACACAACTTTCAAAAGAGCATTATGATAAACGCAGTTGAAGTCGACCAGAAAGAGCAACTTGAGCAAAAGAAACTTCATAAATTATTGAAGCGTGAAACAGGTAAGGCCATTGCTGATTTTAATATGATCGGCGAGGGCGATAAAGTGATGTGCTGCTTAAGTGGTGGTAAAGACTCCTTTGCGATGCTTGATATTTTGTTGACCTTACAACGTAATGCGCCAATAAATTTTGACATTATCGCTGTAAACCTAGACCAGAAACAACCTGGGTTCCCTGAGCATATACTTCCTGATTATCTGAAGGCTATGGGTGTTGAATATTATATTATTGAAAAAGACACCTACAGCATCGTAAAGGACAAAATACCTGAGGGTAAGACCACTTGTGGGCTTTGCTCACGTTTACGACGTGGAATTTTATACAATTTTGCAGTAGATCATGGAGTCACGAAAATTGCATTAGGGCACCACCGGGACGATATTCTTGAAACGTTATTTCTGAATATGTTTTATGGTGGAAAGCTCAAGTCAATGCCGCCAAAACTTAAGAGCGATGATGGAAGAAATGTTGTGATTCGCCCTTTGGCATATTGTCGCGAAAAAGACATTGCTCGTTATGCTGAGCTTAAAGCGTACCCTGTTATTCCCTGTAACCTTTGTGGTTCACAAGAGAACATGCAACGGAAAAAGATTAAAGCAATGTTTCAGGAGTGGGATAAGCAGTATCCTGGACGGCTTGAAAGTATGTTTAGCGCAATACAGAATATTGTACCTTCGCATTTGGCTGATACATCTTTGTATAATTTTGACAGTATGAGCCGTGTTGAGCCTACAGAGCTCTTCGAAAAACTAGATGTGCTTAATATCTGATTTTCTTATTCATCATTCCGAGACTTGATTCTCAGTAGGTAACGTTATGAATCGTAGCATCAAAAAGTTATAGCATAAAAAATTTATAGCATCAGGCAGCACTAACAGCTTGATCTTCAAACTCCGCAATGGGGTCGCCGCTAATTAATCTATCATAGCTGCGACAAAAATCTGCACTACTGTTCATAGAGTCTGGTTGTCGATAATATGTGTTCCAGCAAAGTGATAAGTTCTGAACACTTTCTTTGGCCTTAAGTGATATAGATGAGCGCCTGTAAATACACCAGGCTATTGCCGTTGCGTAAGCGAGGTTGGTACTAAGCTCTGTATGCGGGTTAGTTAAGAAGCTTCGTTGACTTGCTAAACCTCTTATTTTGCTTGCTAGGTCTGGGTCAAAGGCCAAATACTTATCCCATACATCAGTATGGCCTTGAGATGAAATATTAAATAAGCCAATGCCTTTAGTGCCGGAGTTATCTTCTTTTAAAGGAGATAGATCACTTTCTATGGCTGCGGTTCCCAAGAGAAGATCAACCGTAGATTCATTAAAGTCATTCAGGTACTTGAGTGTGGGTTCAATCACCTGTTCTTTTAAACAATGAGCATTAATCAGCATGTTCTAACCTCCTGTACTCTTATTATATTCAGGAGCAAATTTCGAGCCATTAAACTTAGCTTCATTTTTTAATTTTACTATTAACTATACTTTCTAACTTAATGTTAAATATAGTATAGGCAATAATTTATGTGGCTGTGATTGAGATAGAAATAGATTTGTTACTGATTGTAAAGCCTGAGAGGGTGTCATTTAACTGTCAGGAGAATCTAACGACATTAAAGTCGTTTGGTGCTAGAGATGCAGCCAAACAGGGTTCTTAGGCTACAGAAAATTTATAATGGATTTTTAGCGTGAATGCACCCCTAATATCACCGTCACTAAAGAGATAGTAGAGGAAATAGGTTTAACTCTAGTGATTGAGCTTGCGATATAGCACCGCTGTCAGGCAAGGCTACAATACTGCATATTTCTGATATTGCTGCACCACTACGCCTGACCAGTGCTGAAGCGGTAGTAATGGTATTTCCTGTGGCTATTACATCATCAAACAATAATACATTATCTGTTTTCTCGCATTCACCTTCCCTGATATACAGTGCATCATAATTAAAGCCATTATGTGCTTCTTTAAGCCATTTTTCAGGGCTTCTTTGGTATTTTCTGACGCATGAGAGTGGAAGGTTTAAAGAGTAGGCGAGGGTAGATGCGAAAGGTAGTGCGTTGGTTTCAATAGCGACGATTCGGCTAATAGACGAGTCTATGTAGTTGTGAACTAAGGCATCAATGACCATTCTAAATGCTTTAGGGTTAGAGACTAGTCGTGAAAGGTCTATATAATTAAGACCTTTGGCTGGCCAGTCGTCAAAGCGACTGATTAATGACTTGATTAGGAATTCATCATAAACCATAGCGAGCACCTCTATTTAGTGTTGCTTAAACCGTACTTACAGTTTAGGTCAACTTAGAGAATAAAGGTATTAGCTCCGTCAACCCTTTAATGTGACGGAGCTAAAAGAGCCACTGAGGGTTTAAATAATTCTTGAGAACCCTTGCTGTGCTTGTGAGGCAGGGATGTATTTATCAAAAATCTTGCAGATAGCCCGTATTAGAAGTCGACCACCTGGTTGTACGAAAATAGTGTTATCGTTAACCGTTACTAAGTCATCTTCTTTATATTGAGCTAATCTATCTAATTCGTCAGCGAAGTAATCTGAGAAAACCAAATTGTGATCTTTCCCAAATTTCTCCATATCTAGTTTAAAGTGGCAGATGAGCTGCATAATTGCTTCTTTACGAATTTGATCGTCATCGTTCAACCACACACCACGTTTAACGGGTAATTGATCGTCATCTATCGCTTTATTGTAGTCTTCAAGGTCATGATGGTTCTGGTAATAGCATAAACCAACCTGACTAATTGACGATACTCCCATGCTGATAAGGTCACAGTCACTATGCGTTGTGTAACCTTGGAAGTTGCGGTGAAGTTTGTCTTTACTTTGGGCTATTGCAAGTTCGTCATCGGGTTTAGCGAAGTGATCCATACCTATATACACATAACCCGCGTCTAAAAGGGTATCAATTGTTTCATGCAGTATAATAAGCTTCTGATCTGGAGTAGGCAGGTCACTTTCATTAATTCTACGTTGCGGCATAAACCGGTGAGGCATGTGAGCATAATTAAAAACCGAAAGGCGGTCAGGGCTCATATCTATAACACGCTTAACTGTTTCATCAAATGTTTCTGGTGTTTGAAAGGGAAGACCGTATATTAAATCTAAATTAATGGATTTAAAGCCAAGCTCTCGGCCTTTATCTAAAACAAAGCGGGTTTCTTCTTCCGATTGAACGCGATTAACCGCGACCTGTACTTTTTCATTAAAATCCTGGACGCCGAGGGATATGCGATTAAAGCCAATATCTCTGAGTGTTTTTAAGGTTTCTTCGTCAGCTTCTCTTGGGTCTATTTCTATTGAGTAGTCACCGCTATCATCATCAAGAAGATTGAAGTGTTTGCGTAGCTCTCCCATGAGTTCACGCATTTGATCATTAGAAATGAAGGTGGGGGTGCCACCGCCCCAGTGTAGTTGTTCTACTGTACGGTTTTCAGAGAAAAGTTGAGCTTGTTTTTCAATGTCTTTATAGAGACGATCTAAATAAGGCTGCGCACGATCTCTATGTTTAGTAATAACTTTGTTACAAGCACAGTAGTAACAAACATGAGCACAAAATGGAATATGTACATAAAGAGACAAGGGTGCAGAGCTGCCTTTGCATGATTCAGCTGCCGCCAGGCAATCTTTTACACCAAAGCTACTATCGAACTGAACAGCGGTTGGGTATGAGGTATACCTTGGCCCTGATAAGTCGTAGCGACGGATAAGTTCTTCATTCCAAATTAACTGATCGTTATTGTTCATTAAGGCTTGCTCATGTTGTAAATTAACGTTGTACAGTATAGTTCACTATGCAGAGTGGTTGTTGATACATATCAACGTGCTACTTATTCATATGCTGGTGTTAATGATGGATAGTTTGTAAGAACGGACGCAAAAAAGGTAAAGTCCATAGTCCGTAGGCTATTAATAAAAGCCCTGATAACATTCTAAAGCCCGTATTTTGAATGAGTGACGATGCCTGTTTTGCTAAAAGTCCTGTTGTTAAAATGGCGGGAAGCGTACCTAATCCAAATGCAATCATGTGAAGTGAAGATAAAACGGGATCGTTAGCCATGCTTGACCAAATAAGCGTGGAATAAACTAGACCGCATGGTAGCCAGCCCCAGATTAGTCCGAGTAAAAGAGCGCCTTTAAGGTCTTTAACCGGCAGAACTTTTTTTGACCATGGTTGGATTATCTTCCATAGACCTCCACCCAATTTTTCAATAAATACTAAGCCCTTCCACCAACCGGCTATGTAAAGCCCCATAACAATAAGAAGAATAGCTGCAATGGTGCGTAAGGCGGTAGCAATAACAGACGCTTGTTCGGCTAACAACCAGCCGAAAGAACCCATAATGAAACCAGCTAAACCATAGCTAAAAATTCTACCGAGATTATAAGATAGTAATGTAGCTAAAAGGCGGCTTTGCCGGTTGGAGCCGGGAGGGATGGCCATGGATAGCGCTCCTGTAATACCTCCACACATACTGATGCAGTGAGAGGCTCCCAATAGACCAATTAAAAAGGCAGCGCCAAGATTGAGCGTGTTATCCATGGTTTTTTTTCTGACTGTCGTCGTTTGTATCTACCTGAGCCTCTTTAGGGATCATATCTTTATCATCATCAAAAAGTATGCTGTGCGCGGGTCCTTCAAGGTCATCAAACTGGCCACTTTTAACCGCCCAATTGAACACAAATATGGCTATAGCGACTAGAAAAATAGACAGTGGGATTAGAATGTATAAGATTTCCAATGACTTGATCTCGAATAAATGGACTTTCGTGTGAAGTGCTCAGTTATAGCATTATACCCCATGAGCAAGTTCTTGCCTTAATCATTTATTAAGCCTAATAGCATTGCAAACAACAATTAATGAGCTGGCTGACATACCTATTGCTGCAGCGTATGGAGGGATCATGCCCGTTGCCGCTAAGGGGAGTGCGATAAGGTTGTAAGCAATAGCCCAGCTTAAATTCTGTCTGATTATCTTGCGGGTTTTTTTGCCTGTTTTTAAAGCCAGCAAGAGTGTATCAAGGTTACTTGAAAGTAAAATAGCATCGGCTTTCATCTTAGTTAAATCATTGGCATTACCCATGGCAATGGAGAGTTGAGTGCCCGCCATTACGGGTACATCATTAAGACCGTCGCCTACCATTATGATATTCTTGTTTAGCCCTTGTTGCTTTTGCATATAGCTGAGCTTGTCTTCAGGGGATGCTCCACCAATCGCGGTGTCTATGCCGAGTGTTTTGGCTGTGGTAAATACGGATTCGGACTGGTCTCCACTGAGTAGCGAAACACCGTAACCGAACTGTTTGAGTGTATTGATTACCAAGCTACTTTCTTCTCTAATCGCATCTTCAATTAAGAACCAGCCTAGCAGTTTTTCTTGTGAGACTAAGGCTAGCCAGTGACCCTTGTCAGGTGTTTGTAAGTGCCTGTCTGATAGCTCATTATCTAATAGTTGTGCAGCATACCCTATATGACCAATCCGGTATTTGTGATTATTTATTGTGCCTTCTATACCGCCACCAGGAGTAGCGGAGATGTTGTCAGCAGAGTAGTGGTGATTGTTTGAAAATGCTTTAGCAATAGGGTGTTCAGAGTATTGCTCTAATGAGGATGCTAAGGAAAAAAGTTTACTATTGTTTAAATCACAGTTAGAAACAACTTGGCTAATAACAAGCTGGCCTTTGGTTAAAGTGCCTGTTTTATCGAATATAAGTTCATTAGTTAAAGCTAATGATTCAAGTACATGGCCGCGTGTAATCAGAAAGCCTTTTGATCGAAGCAAACTGGTGGCAGCGGTTAGTGCGGTTGGCGTGGCAAGTGATAGAGCGCAAGGGCAGGTGACAACCAATACCGAAAGAGCAATAGAGAAAGCGCTTTCTTGGTCTTGAAACCACCAGAAAATAAAAACTGAGGCTGTTATTATTAATACAGCAGCTACAAAATAACTCGCAACCTTATCTGCAATGAGTGCAACTGCAGGTTTCTCTGTTTGTGCTCTGTCTAACAGTCTCATTATTGAACTAATTCTAGCGTTGGCACCCACTGCTGTAATAGTTATATCAAGAGGGTTTTCTACATTACTGGTACCGCCTGTAACATTATCATTGGCCTGTTTGTTTACAGGCATAAATTCGCCAGTTAATGCAGATTCATCAATACTGCTTTGACCTTTGTGAATTATACCGTCAGCAGGTATGAGTGTGGCGGGTTTAACTCTTATAAGATCGCCTACCTTAAGTTCTTTTACTGAAATAACTACCTCACTTCCATTAACGATTTTAATAGCGGAAGGGGGGATTAAATTAATTAAAGAAGCAATAGATTGGCCTGATTTTAATCTGGCTTGTGCTTCCAGGAAGCGACCTAGCAGTAGAAAGAAAGTAAACATAGCAACAGAGTCAAAATACACATCTTTGCCACCAAATATCGTGATATAAGCGCTTGATAAATAGGCTATACCTATCGCCAGTGAAACAGGCACGTCCATAGTTAAATGACGTGTTTTAATGTCTCTTATTGCAGCCTGAAAAAATGGCCGCGCAGCATAAAGCACCACCGGTGTGGTGACGAGTAGACTGACCCATCTAAACAGAGATATAAAACCATCAGAAATTCCACTGGCCATGCCTACATAGAGGGGAATGGCAAACATCATGTTCTGCATCATTGCAAAACCGGCAATGCCAAGTCGTATGATTGCCTTCTTACGTTCTTTGGCGAGTATTTCTTCTTCTATATTCGCTTTATAGGGGTGTGCTTTATAACCAAGCTGATAAACCATTAACAGGATGTCACTGAGTTTTACTAATGAAGGTGACCAGCACAGTGTTGCTCGTTGAGTGGTATGGTTTATTGTAAAAGAGTTTACGCCGGAGTTAGTGTTGATATGATTTTCTAGTAACCAGATACAGGCCGCACAGGTAATACCCTCAATTATGAGTGTTGCCTGTTTTAACTCAGTTGAGCTTTCCGGGTGGGTGAAATCGAAAACAAACTCTTTTTGTAAGTCCGGATTATCGTATATTTTTAATTCGGACTGAGTCGTTTCTTCTATTTCCTGTGGTGTTACCGATAGCTGACTCCTGTGTTTATAGAAGCCCTCCATGCCGTTTTCTGTAATCATTTGTGCTACAGCACTACAACCATGGCAACAAAACGAGTGTGTTTTATTTTCAATGGTAAGCGATATGTTCAGGCCATTGGGGATTGATTCCCCACAGTGATAACAATGACCTGAAGTAGTATGCATTTATGAGTCTGAGCTAAGAAGTACTGGACTTGAACTTGGGAAGGCGCCTTCACCCTTTAGTCTCCATGTGGCGTCTTGGGCAATAACATCAATATACCATTTGCCTTGTAGCTGTTTTTCCAATAAAGCAGAGAAAATACCGTTTGGTTCAGGCAGTAACTTCACTTCGATGTCTTGCCCATCTAATGTTGGGTGAAGTAGTTTCAATGTTAAGAATGAGGGTGTTTTTGCTAGATCACCATTGAGTTTGATAGTTACTCTTGCTGACTCAAAGAAATTCAATTCAGCATTTAGCTGAAGATCTTTAGCTTTTTGATCCATTGAAAGGCTTTGATTGATAGCAAGGCCATCTTTATAGTAATTATCACTCACCAAAGAGTTTTCTGTGGTAATCGCCATGTAAATCATCAGTGCACAATAACAAATTGTTATTAATGGAATGCTGATTAAAAACCAGGGCCAAAATTGCTTAAACCATGGTGTAGTGTCTTGATCGATATTTGTCATAATAAATAATCTTAATAATGCTGTATTAATAGTTTAAGGGACCGAGAAAACGGCTGTCAGATTCCGCTTCAATGGTGTTGTCGTCTACGGCCTTAATGATAAATTTAATATCATTATTAGTTTCGACCATATTTTTCGGATTAACTTCAATGCTGGTGGGGAGAGAGTAAACCTCACCTGACTCAACACTAAAATTTGTTACTGTGGTTATTGTCATGCCTTCCATGCCGATAACGCTGAGTGTGAACTCTCTTGTTTGCTCGGCCATATTCATAATTTTAAGCGTGTAAGAGTTTTCAATTTTACCCATGCCTGTTAGCTGATAAAGTGCGCCACGGTCTTTAATTACATCAAGCCCTAAAGGCACGCGAGATGCTAATGAGTAGATAACCGCACCAATCATAAGTGAAAGTACAATGCCATAACCGATTGACTTTGGTCTGAGCAAGTGACTCTTCTTGCTTTCAAGGGTGTTCTCATTGCTATAAGAAATCAAACCCTTGGGATAGTTCATTTTATCCATAATTTGATCACAGGCATCAATACAGAGTGCACAGCCGATGCATTCGTATTGCAAGCCATCTCGTATATCTATGCCTGTAGGGCAAACTTGTACGCACATATCACAGTCAATGCAGTCGCCTAGCCCTGCCTTGGTATGATCTATTGACTTTTTCCTGCTTCCGCGAGGCTCACCACGGTTTGGGTTATAGGCTACAACCATGGTGTCTTCATCAAACATGACTGATTGAAATCGAGCATAAGGGCACATATAGAGGCAAACTTGCTCTCTTAACCATCCTGCATTGCCGTAGGTTGCTACGGTAAAAAATAGTACCCAGAAGTAGACCCATTCACTCACTGAGTTCAGTGTAAAAAAATCAAAAATAAGTTCACGAATCGGGTAGAAATAACCAACGAAGGTTAAACCTGTTGCGAATGAAATAAGCAGCCAAATAACATGCTTAGTTGTTTTTTTAATAACTTTAGAGCGGCTGTTCTCCGCTTTATCCATCTTTATTCGTTGGTTTCGGCTACCTTCTACCTTTTCTTCAACCCACATGAAGATAAAAGTCCAAACGGTTTGCGGGCAGGTATAGCCACACCAGATTCGACCAAATAAGGTGGTTATAAAAAACAAGCCAAATGCGCAAATAATTAGTAGCCAAGATAGCAGAACAAAGTCTTGAGGCCAAAATGTTGCACCGAAAATATGAAACTTACGGGCAGGTAGGTCAAAATAAATGAGTTGTTCACCGTTAATTGAAACCCAGCAAAAGACAAAATACATGCCCATAAGAAGCCATAAAGATACCGTTCTTATACGCTGGAAGAAGCCAGAGATTTCCTTTACATAAATTTTTTCACGAGAGGCATAAAGATCAACGGTTTTTACTTCACTGGAAGGCTTTGACTCTATATTTTTGACAGGAATCTTATTGCTCATGGTCCCACCTTCATGACTAAAATCAGGGAAATCTATTTAGCAATAAAGTCTTAAATGGACTGCATTGCAAAATGGATTGTTTAGGTATCGTATTAAAACTATGTGATTTTTTATGTGACGTTGTCACTGACTAGATGAGAAACAGAGGGCAGTGATACTACCCTCTGTTTAGTATTACTTACCTTTTGACAGGCTGTAAATATAAGCAGCAAGCACGTGAACTTTCTCTTCACCAAGAAGTT
>ENA-OSET01001223-OSET01001223.1-sediment-metagenome-genome-assembly--contig:-NODE-1223-length-26952-cov-14.463814_pt1 | contig 26952 bp, 19 predicted proteins | sample MGYA00237882_ERZ534229 | MGnify/ENA primary metagenome ERZ534229 (study PRJEB26408, sample SAMN06266212) | sediment metagenome | isolation source: Hudson Canyon methane seep mesocosm | place... | reverse complement strand
CTGAACAATTAAAACTGACTTAAGGTATTCGTTACACCCATGATATAAAAAGCTTTAGCTGGAAAAACCTGAGTAATAATATTTTACCTGCCAGCGCTGATCTGTTTTTTCCGGCAAGCTCTTATCCAGTCGCGCAAAAAAACCGAAGGCTGGATAGCAAAAAAAGCTGGGATAACATCAGTTCCAGAGCTGCATTGAGTTATCAGTGGACTGATCAACTGATGACTTTTTTTACTTATTCTCAAGGCTATAAGGCGGGTGGCTTTAATACACAGCAACTACTTTCAAGCTTTGCCCCCGAAACAGTTGAGAACTTTGAGGGGGGTATAAAATCAAGCTGGTTTAATCAAAAACTGTTATTCAATGCTTCAGGTTTTCATTATCTATACGATAATAAGCAGGATATCAGTTTTGAACAACAAGGTGGGCTGGGGCAGTTTGTCACCCGTACAGGTAATGCCGAAGCTTATGGAACAGAAATAGAGCTACGCTGGTTGCCAGTAGATAACTTACAACTAGGTCTTAACTATGGCTATCTGGATGCTAACTGGACTAAAAGAACCGTTAATGCCATTAACTTCAACACCTCAACTAGTCAGCTGATAAATCTGGCAGGTCAACCTCTTACCAGCCCCAAACATCATGCCGTTATATCACTCGATTATCAATTTTCTTTGCAGAATTTTGGAAGTCTAGCCTTTCATATAGATCATAATCTTACAAGTAAACGTCAGTACACCCAGGCCGATGCCGATTATTATTTTAATTATCAAAACAGAGACTCGGCGCATCACTATACAAACTTGAAGATGAGTTGGCACGATAGAACTAAACAATGGCAAATAGCGGTGTGGGGGGAGAATGTTTTTGATAACACCTACAGTTCTCACGTTATTCCTGTTTCTGCAGTTGCCCTCGGAACACCTTATGTAAGACCTGATAAACCGGCTTTATGGGGTGTGGAAATCATTGTTGAATTCTAAATACTCACCTTTATTATTAATCTTATTTTATCCACCTTCCGTAGAGACGTAGCATGCTACGTCTCTACCCGTTGTCAATTTTGGTAATTTCTCACATTCTACCTGTTATAAATTACCTCTGTTAACCGTCCGTTTAATGATAATTTAATCACTACTTTCAACAAAAAAACATCAGACTGATCAGAGCAGATAACAATATCTTTTAAAAACATGTTGTTGCGAATAACTAATGGGGATTATAAACAAGCCCTAAATAAACATACCCCCCCATTTAGGGGGCTCTAAAGAGGTCTTGTATTCGGTTAGTAATTAAGTAAAAATTAAATATGCACGATTAATGTTATTGCCCATAGATAAACTAAACCTTAAAGACTAGCCAATATAGTCATCGCGCTTTATTTTTTTTAAAAAGTACATATTTAATAACCCCCATTGTAGGAGCGTCCGCCCTCGGCGAGACCTCTTCCCGTTATCCAATAATAAAAAGTTAAAAAGCGATTAGATTCAGCACTCAATAATAAGAATAAACATCCATACAGGTAACGCATAATGAAAAACAAAAATAAATTTATCCATAACAGCAGCCATCTCTGTTTGGTGGCTGTCTGTTTACTTTCTGCACATTTTGCCCAGGCAAATGGTAATCAACAGATTATTGCCCGTTCTGGTGACTCAGCATTTGGAGCCCCTGCTGGCGCATTGTATTCAGGCTTTAACAATCCAGTTCTTAATAAGAATGCTCAGCTTGCTTATCGTGGCTTTCTACAGACGGGGACTGCTGGCGTTACTTCCAGTAACAGAGAAGGCATATGGCGAGATAATACATTAATTGTCCGAACAGGTTTTCAAGCAGCAGGTACCCCAACAGGGGCATTGTATTCATCAATATCCAGCCCAGTCCTTAATAGTAAGGGTCAGCTTGCTTATACTGGACTTCTACAATCAGGTACAGGGGGAGTAACAAGTAACAATAACACAGGATTCCAAAAGTTTTGACACCTTACTCTCCTTCTCCAGAGGGAGAAGGCAGGGATGAGGCGGAAACCAACTGCCAGAACTTTTGGAACAACTAATAGCATGCTACCTCTCTACTTGTTGCCATTGTACTCCAAGCAACATCAAAAACCATTTCGCTGCTATTGATTTCTTTTTAACTATAAAAAACTAAAAAAAGAAGGTAAATTATGAAACTTATTAAATTAATCTTGACCTTATTAATTTTTAATTCCTCCCCTTTATATGCCATCATCATAAATAATGGCAACTTTACAACAGATACTAGCACAGATTTAGACTGGCTAGATGTCACTGAAACAAAGGGCTTATCAGCAAACCACGTATATACGAGCTATATATCGAGTGGCGAATGGCGATTTGCCACTGGAAATGAGCTCAATCAACTTATATCTAATTATACAGGCAGTGTCATCGATAACTATAACCGTATCGAGCAACCTGATCACCGAATTGATGGCTTAATCGATTTCTTAGGCGCAACGGTTACATCAGGCATAGAAGTATTTGATAACGGAACAGCAACACTAGGTTTAATAGAAGATTTTACATTTGGAACAGTTGGCTGCACTGTTTCACCCAGCGGCTCTCTCGATTGCTCAGCTCCCCAAAAAAACTGGGTCGCTCAACTACTTCATTTCGACATAGACTCTATCGAGTTTGCTCTTGGTGATGAACCTCCACAAACATTTACACTAATCGACTCAACAAAAACACATAATTTGTTAGTAAACATAGAAGACTCAAGCGAGGATATAGGTAGTTTTCTTATACGCGACCATCAACCACCAATTCCTTCCGTTCCTTTGCCTTCTGCAATATGGCTATTAGTATCTGGACTATTTGCAATGTTTACGTTTTTTCATCGAAAATCATAAATAAATCAATACAATTTCAAGTCCTATTATCTATTTACGTTTAAGTATTAAAAAAAACCATCAGCGCAATTAGGAAGCTGAATTGGCATAAAATATATGTTACCAAAATAAAGACTATTGACCACAAGAACTGAGTTTTGGCTCCTCTTGTTTTAGCCATTTTTTAACTTTATCTATAAGTAACCAGCACATAAGTCCATCAAGCGCAATTCTTTTTAATAGAGCCTTCAGGCTAATCAGGAGAAAGCACTATGTTAATTAAAAAAAACACAGGTAATTTTTGTTATAAACCTAGGTTCACTATGTTTAAATCACTCATTATCGCTTCGCTCGCCTTAAGTACTAGTCACCTCAAAGCAGAAACAGACTCAGATACTCATTCTGAATTTCATTATCAACATCATAAACACCACGCTCATAAAAAACATCGTTCAGGCATTGCCTTTGAAGATGTTTCCCATCTACTGGACTTTGAACGTGTAGATGATCTGCTAACAGTCCCTATCGCTGATCGTATAGGCGGAGTTGCCTGGTTAGACTATGACAATGACGATGATCTGGATTTATTTATAGCTAATGCACCAGGTGGCAACAACGCCCTTTTTCGTAATGATAAAGGTAAATTTGTAGATGTTGCGGTAGATGCAGGCATTACGGGCGATAAAAGTGGCTTTACAGGTGCGCTGGCAGGCGATATTAATAACGATGGCTGGATTGATCTATTTTTGACAGGGGCTAACGGCTTTATGGGGCTGGGACGCCCCAGCAGGCTGTATCAAAACAATGGTGATGGCACCTTTACCGATACCACTGCAACATCAGGTATTGTACCGAATCATCTGGCAGCAATGGCTGTCTTTGGTGATATTGATGGCGATAAGTATCTGGACCTTTTTGTTGCCAGTCCGGGTAACTTTACCTTGCGCACCTTAACTGAACAAAAGTTATATCATAATAACGGTGATGGTACTTTTACTGATATCAGTGCAAGCGCAGGAATTAATACCTCTTTAGGGGGCTGTGTTGCTGCATTTTCAGACTTTAACCATGACCTGCGTCCAGACATACTGGTCGGCAATTGTGGCAACCTTAGTAATCTGGATAACCCAGACCCAAGAACACACAGACCTATTCCTGGCCCTTGGGAGTTATGGATCAACCAGGGTGATAATACCTTTATCGACCATGCCGATGCCGCCGGATTAAATATTAGACCTGCTTTACCCATGGCTATCACAGCAGCCGACTTTGACCTAGATGGGGATTTAGACTGGTTTGCAACAGGTATGGGATTAAATAATCCATTTGTACCGGGCTTGCTGGGTGAACAAGTACTATTTAATAGCTTTAATGACGAAACTTTTGGTGATGCCACCTACTCTTCAGGTTTGGGTGGGTATGAATGGGGCTGGGGAGCCAGCTTTGCCGATTTTGATAATGATGGCGATGAAGATCTGGCAACCGTCGGCAGCTTTGTGACTTCACTGGTCATACTGCCTACTGCACTAGCAAACCCAGGTTTTATATTTGAAAATAATGGCAAAGGTAAGTTTAAAGAAATAATAAATCTAGGACTTCAAGACCAGGCAACAAGCGGACTTGCCGTTGCAGACTATGATAATGATGGCGATACCGATTTAGTTATTATTAAAGCCGCATACAACGGTACAAACATTCTAGGTGAAGCCGTACAAGGTGATGGAGTCCCTGTGCTTTTACGTAACAAGGGCAACAAAAATCGTTCATTAACAGTGCGTTTAACAGGCACCAATAGTAATCCTACGGCTATAGGTGCTCGGGTAACGGTTCATGCACGAAAAATGAAACCACAAGTACGCGAACTGTTTGCTGGATCCAGCTTTGTATCAACCAATAGTCCATGGTTAACCTTTGGTCTTGGCAAACATCGACATGCAGTCATTGTTGTTCAATGGCCATCAGGCCTTAAAGAAGCCTTTTGGGGCAGAGCATCGAAAAAAATTAAAGACCTACGTGAAGGAACTGGTTATCCACTTTAATTTAACATTTATTGATATCACTCAACCCTATTCTGATTAATTACTCAGCTGTTTCTTGGTTTGAGTTTGTTTAGCAATCGGTAAGCAACTGATCAATAACAGCTTTGGGTATATGTTTTTTATATCCCCTCTAAACAGGGGGGTATAAAGAGATGTTGTACTAACTTGCCACTTCAGTAGAATTTAAATTGCTTATTGAATTATGCAATCCCCCTCAAGCAAAAGATTACATTATTTTAACCACTGGCTTGCATATGCTTCATATCAGCACCAATCAAACAATAAAAAAATACCGAGGAATTATTATGAAAAAAATATCGTGGAAATTAATTGCTGCATTTGTTTGCAGTTCATTTTTATCGGGAACAGCTCAAGCAGTATTGATTGATTTTGAACAATTCTCAGGAATACCATTCTCACCTGGCACAGCCATCCCGCTAGAGTCACAAATATCTGATCAATTATTATCGACAGACGGTGTTTTGTTTTCATCTGACAATTCACCTTTTATTGCAGCAGTTGAATTAGGCCAGTTTCACGCAACAAGTGGAATTATAGGCGTAGGAGGTACAGACACATCTGGAAACCTTAGCTATTCAGATATTTTTTTTAAAGCTAATTTTTTTGATCCCAGTCATGTTACCCATGCTGCGGTAACAGACTTTGTATCAGTCCGCACTGACAGGGTTCGATTCATTGATAGAGTTGAGGCTGTCACTTTTTCAGCATTCGATATTAATGGAAATCTATTAGGCCAAAATACTCAGGATGATACAGGGGGCCTCTTATTAACACTAGCATTTGATGGTATCCATTCAGTTACATTTAGAGGTGTTAGTGCTACAGCTCTTGATGATTTTAGTTTCAACCCAGTAACCTCCGTCCCTATCCCTGCTGCAGCCTGGTTATTTGGAACTGGTTTGATCGGACTATTAAACTTCACGAAAAAGAGAGCAAGCATTAATTATTCCTCTTAAATCATATCTGAAAGTTAAAAAAGGAGATCTGATTACACCATATATAAATAATAGGAAGTAGAACAATAAGCAAAAAATTTAATTACAAACACAAAATACTTAGGAATATCAAAATGAATAATTCTACTAAAAACAATCAATCAACATTCTTAAAACCCATTTCCATTGGATTAATAGCTTTATTAAGTGCTGTATCCTGGACAAATGCTTATGCAGGTATAGTTTCCATTAATCCAGATATAACAAGAGTTGAATTAAATGATGTTTTCACCGTAAATATTGATGCCAGTGAATTCAGCAGCCCCGTGGATGGCTGGGGATTAGATGTAATCTGGGATACATCATTTCTTGTCCTGGAATCATCTAATGTCAATACCACAACATGGAGTTTTTTACAGTCACCAGGGGATACCTCTACACCAGGTAGTTTGTTAAATATAGGGGGCTCCAGTTTTCTTGATGCCTTCTCTGGAAATTTTAATCTTGCAAGTCTGTCATTTAGAGCAATTGCTTCTGGGTCAACAGATATTCAGTTAGCAGTTACCGATGACACTTTTGATTCATTCAGATGGGGATTTGAGGGAAATTTGTCTTTACCGGAAACGACAGTAAATGGAACGGTTGAAGTTTCAAGCGTTCCTTTGCCAGCAGGTATGTGGTTAATGATGACTGGTTTAACAACATTGCTATTAGGTGTGCGTCGTAAATAAACAATTATTTGATGACCTACAAGCTTCAGCCAATAATATATCATTTCGAACAAATGTAATATTTCCCAAAGTTTACTGGGGCTTGAGGGGATCAGGATCTAATATATAGATAACCTGGAGAGAAAAATGAAGTTTTCTAACAAACTTATTTTAGTAACAGTATTAGCGGTACCTATTTTAGGCAATGCCGCTGATACAGATAACGATGGTATTGATGATTCAGTAGATAATTGTCAACTTATTGCGAATCAAGGGCAAGAAGATACTGATCGAGATTTCTTTGGTAATGCCTGTGATGCCGATTTAAATAACGATGGAATTGTTAATACGCTTGATATTGGACAGCTTAGAAAGGATTTTGGCAAATCAGATAAAGACTACGGTTTTAATCCTGATGCTGATTTAAACAGCGATGACATAGTTAATTCTCTTGACATCGGTAAACTCAGATCTCTTTTTGGAAAAGAACCAGGCCCTCATGGACAGTCACCCGCTGAATTAGACCCACCAACAGTAACTGTTGATCTAACAGAGCAACCCAGTATAGCAACACTTCCAGGAATTGATGGCGGCTCAACTCGCCAGTTGGTAAAACTGACTTCAAGTAGCGATGCCAACAATAATCTAGAGTTTACGGCTAATGAAGTAATTTTATCAACTTCTGATATAACGGAAAAAGATGCCTTTCTAAATCGCTGGAATGCAACTGTCATAGCAAGCTTTAATATTGATAAATTATTTCCTAACACGAATATTCCAAACCCCATTATTACTTATGTAATAAATGTGGACACCTCAACAGTTGATACCAGTCAGTTAAATTCACAATTGCCTGAGAATGATCAATATATGCACGGAGCATATCTGGTATCCAGCCTTGCCGGGCAGAAACTTCTTGCTTTAGTGGCAGCTGAACGTGTTAATAATGACTTGGATATTAGTTTAAATATCCGATTCAAATCTAATCATGTGGGAAGACGAAATAGTATTGAGGCAATGATAGGGGAAGTTGGTCCAAACTCTCCTGGCGGCGGAATATTTCCATATGTGGATAATGCATTTCTTTGGCCTTATCTTGAGTATGACCCCGATTTAAACCCGAATGATTCCTATTTTCCTTTGGATACTGGTGTGTCTGAAGCATGGCGTATTTTATGGGGAGCAGGGATACATTGGAGTACATCCAGTCCCAAGGTACTTATCTTAGATGCGGGGTTTATGCCAAATCATGATGTTCCATTTCCTGATTTCGGAGCAAGGGGGCCATTTTATGTGCCAAATCCCGATAAGTGTGGAGCAGAGGTGCAAACCCCAGCTTGTAAATGGCATGGTACACACGTCGCAATGTCTGGTTTTGCATTTAATAATAATGAATTTGGCGCGGCAGGACCAGGTGCTCCCGTCAGTGCTGGTCTGAATGTGGTGAACTCACCGGGTGATGTTGGTTCATTTATTGTGTATCTCGCGCATGATCTTCCAGATGCACTTCTTTCAATGCCTCGAATTATTAATATGAGTTTTTCTGTAGATATTCATGAAGTTTTGTGGTGGCTGTCGGGTGCTGAAGCATTAAATGATTTTATGATCGGATTTGAAGCAAGTAATATGCTTGTTGTTGCTGCTGCAGGTAACCACGGAAAAAATCTGGATTCGGATGAATATCGTACTATTCCATGTGAACTAAGATTTGTATTCTGTGTTGGTGCAACAAATTTTGGAAACCCACGCAAAGCATGGTTTTCGAATTTTGGCAATCGTTCAATTGATATATTCGCTCCCGGTGTTTTGTGGTCTGTTGATGCTGAACTAGCTGACTGGAGAAGGGCTACAAGAAATGACGATTTATCCATTATAAGTGGTACTAGTTTTTCTGCCCCTTTTGTATCTGGTGTTGCAGCATTAATATTGGCAGCTGACCCTAGTATATCAAGTGGTGGAATTCGTAGTATTTTACGAAATACAGCTCATACCGATTCTCCTGATCCTGACGTACCCCGTCATATTAATGCTTTAGCAGCAATTAAACCCTTACTGGGTAATACGGTGCCTTATGTATCATTTACTTCAACAGGCTTATTTAATTTTATTCAGGGTACTGGGCAATTAGACTATGAATATGCTGATTTGGATGGAGATACAGTAACAATTACATGGAGAAGTGATATTGATGGTGTAATGGGAACAAGGAATACCACTGTACCAACTAATACCAGCAGAGTCAGGGGAAGTCTTTCTTTAGCGGGATTAAGTGCTGGAACACATACCATAAGAATTATTATTTCTGATAACCTTTCACACGGATTAATAGGGGATGTTTATGATGAAATTGAAGTCATTATAATAAATCCGGTTCCTACAGTTGGTATATTACAACCTGCAGATGGTCAAAGTTTTTTTCTAAGTAATACGATTCCATTACGAGCAACGAGTTATGATGAAAACACCCTCCTAGGAGCAGGGCCTTTACAGGATTTTCAAATTGAATGGTTCATTAATTCGGAGGCGAAAAAAGTTGCCACTGGACATAGTGCCAGCATTCCAGCTTCAAGGTTAGGGGTTGGTGCTCATACTATTCGTTTACAAGGTGTTGATCATCAAAATGCTAGATCAGCAATTGACTCAGTAAGTATTTCTATTATTCCAGATCCTGCAAACTTACCGCCTGAAATAACTATTACCAGTCCAACTCACCCGACTAATTTAGGTTATAGCACGGTTAGTCAAAAAGTAATATTAGACTTTTCTGTGGTAGACCCGGAAGGTGATGAGGTAGACTGGACATGGTATAAAAGAGTCAATAATGGTTCAATACAATTCTTGAATGTTCAATCTGAATTGTACTGTAGGTTCTATTTTCAGGGGATATGTGGGTCCTTTGGAACCAGATACTATACTATGTTAAATCATGTAACTACCTTTACCACATATCAGTTGATATTATACGGTATTGATGAATTTGGTCATGTCTCTACTCCTCAAGAAGTCACCGTAACCATGAATACTTTTGGGTGATTTTTTATTTATGTAAAGCACAAGGACGTGCAAACATTATTCAATTTATATCATCCACATAAACTACTCTAATCATTCCTTAAATTAAAGTGCTTAACAATACAGGGGATTAAAGATGACTAATTTCTATAAAATATTATCTGTTTTTAGCGTATTAGTTTTTAATTGCAATATATCACAGGCATCCATCACGGGAGTATCAGCTAATACTCAACTCACACCAGCCCCATCATCTGTGATACTAGGAGCCCTTCAAAATGATACAACTATCTTTGGTTTTAATGAGGTTCAAAGTTATACCTTAACATCGGATCTTTTGATTAACGGCAATGGAGCCGGGCTTCATATTGGAACAGGAAATGCAGCGACTGCTTTTATTGCTTCAGGAACAAAGATAAACAGTTATTTGTTTCATGTAGATTCAGTTAGTACTGATTTCACTCGATTTGGCGGGACTATATTTTTTGACCGTAATATTTTAGCTATTATTTTTGAAACCAATGATCTTAACCTGAGTGATGCCTTGCTTGGAGCATCTGGCACCAATTACTCCACTACTGAACCAGTGAATCAAGGGGTCAGCCAGCTTGATTTCAAGATAATTTATTGTACTTTGTGATCTATCGCTAGAAACATCTAGGGGAAAAATAAAATTTCTTTACTATCATCAGATCAGTTCTGACTCAAAATTACGCCTAGTTTTTATAACAAAAAATAGTTATAACTAGTAGCCTTCCCCCTCCTTTTTCAGACATACTTCGAGATTCAATAATCATGAGATATGCCAAACAGGTCTCTATCTGTCTAGCCATTTTGGTTACTTTGTCCCTACCACTCACATCATTTAGTCAAGTATGGACTTATAAAGGCCCTACTACCATAAACCCAACTATAAAATCACCTGGCTTTACTCCTGAAATTCGTCCTGAAATATTAACTATGGCGGATCGGCATTGGGATTTTGAAGATGGTACTTTACAGGGTTTTCAACACGAAAATGCACCGGGTAATGGCGCAACAGGTGCATTCCATAATCAACCCACCTTCGGCGATAATGTCTCCACAGCACGTGCATTAAATACAAGAAATTTACTCATCCCTCCTAATCCTTGTACAGGGCTGGTGCTTGATGAGGCAACAACTTGTGAATCGAATGAGGGTGCAACGTTCTATTATTTGAATCGGCTTCGTGATGACTTTAATCGTTTAAGAAGTAATCTAGACAGCATAGGGGGTAGTTATTCAAATACTGTTTTCCCAATTGGTAAACAAGGCTTGTACTGGATTGGCTCATACGAAAACAGACCGTCACGGCGTATCCTTGCAGCCAGTGTTCCCAGAAGCTTTCGACCTCGCCCACAATCTTGGGGTAGTGTACAGAAAGATAGGCGTACCGGACGTTTAGTTTCGCCGTTGATTGAGTTAAGGCATAAGTATTTTCATTTATTAGTCGGAGGCGGCTGTAGTCGTCAAGTGGGGGTGTATTTACAACAGCGCCGACCACTTTTCCAACTGCCACGGCGGATAGTGAAAGGAGTACCCCAACAAGGGTTTAACATTAACGGACGTGCTGCACCGGCAACACCATCTCCATCACCCTCTTCTCAACCCAGCTATACCTGGAAAACCTTAAGGGATGCATCCGGTCAGCCTATTGAAGCCCGTGGTTTTTGTATGGAAAACATGATTAGAGTATCTTTTGACATTAGTCACCTGGCTGGAACCAAAGCACGTATATTAATTGAAGATAAGGCAACAGGTTCATGGGGGCATATCAATGTTGATGATATTTGGTTGTCCAATAAAGCTCCACAGATGAATTCGCGTGATACCGATCCCGTATGGGGTATTGCCGATCTCCATGCTCATTTAATGAATGAAAAGGGTTTTACATCGTATACAGAAAATGGTGCTATTCCCGAGTCGCGTTTACTTTGGGGGAGTGCTCTGGGTCCTCTTCAAAATTTACAGTCCTGTAACGATACGCATACTACAAATAATCACAGCTACGGCAAACCTGCAGATAGCGATTTTCCATTCACATACACTTTATGTCGTGATGCCTGTTTAAATTTGATGGAAGGCGCGGGCTTGCCAGAAGCTGAAGGCGATCAAATACATCAGGATGGTGTTTTAGGTGGTTATCACAACACTGATGGGGGTTATCCTAATTTTAAAAATTGGCCTATGTGGTATTCATCCATTCATCAGCAAATGCATTGGAGTTGGATCAGACGCGCATATAACGGTGGACTACGCATGATGATCGCTGCAGTGGGTAATTCGGAAGCCTTATCATTTGCCTTAAACAAGAAAAAAGATCGTCCTTTTACTTCTGATCAGGACGCACTTGCATTGCAGATCCCCGCCATTAAGGAATTTGCAGAGCAAAATTCTGATTGGATTGAGGTTGTCTATACTCCAAGACAGGCAAGGAGGATCATAAATTTGGGTAAACTGGCGATTGTCATTGGTGTTGAATTAGATCACATTATGGACAGTTGCGATGCTAACATAACTCGCCAGCACCATCATACCGCTAGCGAATATGCACACCCTGATTTGTGGGCATCGCAATATGGTGTAGATATTGGAATTGCCGGAGGTGCTGTTGGCGCCGCTCAATTTATGGGTGCATCAACACGCATTATGCATTATTCAGGTCACCCAAGGTCTTGTACTCCTGCCCAGATCGAAGCGCGATTGGATTCACTCTACCATGCAGGTGTACGACAAGTCATACCGTTACATTTTTCAAATAATTTATTCGGCGGCTATGCCATCAATGGAGGCCTTTTTGTAGCAAATGCTGTTTTTGGTGATCCAGATGCCCGCCCTCCCACCTTAATGTCACAGGAAGAGTTAACACAGCGCTATGGAGATAGGGTCAACCCGTTTGAGCCCCTCGCACGCGAACCCTCTTATGGAGAAAACCAACGGCGTTTGGGTCGATGGCAAAATGCCCTTCCTTTTTCATTTAAGCTGGATGATTTGAGTGTGCCCATCTGGGCTAAACTAGGTCCAGAATCGTTAGTTGATGCCAATGTTATACCTCCTGGCATTGGGCGAACCATTGCTGAATTCTTCACCGGACAATGCATAGAAGATGAAGGTTGGCGAATTTTTACAGGAATAATTAGCGGAGGTGCATCAGAGGCTGCTTGTGCTTCGACAGCATTAACAAATGAAATGTTAAATAGTGCACGATCCAATATGCCATTTGAAGGTGCCACCGACACACCACTGATGATTCCAATGAATATTAATTCAACACAAAATGCCTTGTCGTTTCATATCAACGCCAGGGGGTTAACTTCTAACGGCAGGACATTTATTAATGCCATGATGAGTCGTGGAATATTAATCGATATCCAGCATTCATCGGAGAAAACCAAGACAGATATTCTTGCATTAACTGGGGCCTATCCTGTTATGGCTTCACATGGTGGTGTACAGCCAGTGGGACAACGATTAGATGAAAATGTTTTGTCTGGCACTCAACTGCAACATGTGTATTCGCCTCCGGGGAGTTTTGCAGGTGGTTTAGTTGGACTGGGAGTGCAATCTTCTTATAATTTGGTTGATCAGATAGGCGTTGTAACTGGAGGCAGTCGCTTATCTAATTTAGAACATGAAATTCGGCTTCAAATGCGTGGAGTGGCACTGGGTTCTGATTTTAATGGTATAGATTGGCATTCAACGCCCCGCTTTGGGCGTTTCGCATATTATCACGAAGATACCCCAAGAAAACGCAGTGCAAGACTACAGCGTGGTGAAATTGGTGCTAAGGTTAATTATGCTGATTATCCAGCTCAGACAAATCCATGGGCCAACACAGTACCTACTTGTGAACCAGAGTGTTCAGCATGGTCTGCACATCCATCAAGACATCGCCCTATCAATGCCCATCAGGTTTCACACAACGGACGCGTTACCCGAACATTCGATATTAATTATGACGGACTTGCCCATTACGGATTAATCCCTGACTTCTTGCAAGAAATATCAATCTTAGGGGTAACTAGAGAACAAATGGGGGCTGTATTCAGATCATCTGAAACATTAATTAAAATGTGGGAAGAGAGTTGCTTTTTAGCCTATCAACGACCCAATCGTCCAAGAAGTCTTGTCATGGGTTGTGGACCCATCTCACTTTATCAGTAGCCCCCCCATAGGGAGAATGTCATATTCAGATAATTGAAATTAGAGTAAAAAAGGTTTCATAGCTAGAAACACAATCTGTGATCCTATAAAACATCATAATGGTCGGACTGGACAGACATTGAAGTTCAAGTCTTCTCAAACAGCATTAATCTGTTACTATTTTTTTTAAAGCTGATTTATTCAGTGGATCACTGTTTCCTGACTTTAGAAATGCTGGAGAAATTAGCTTAAGCTCTAGAAGTTTTTTCACTTTGATCATATGATGTTTGATAGCTGGGTCTTCTGAAAAACTAGTGTCCAGTATTTTATCTAAAACTAAAGCTCAAGTTGATATAAAACAAGTTTGGCTAATTATGACAATTGCTTAAATTATTCGTCCTTAGCTATCACCTTCAGCATTGTCTAGGCCTTTTAGTGACTGAAGTTCAGATATGAGCATCCGCCTTCGGCGCGATGATAACCGATAGTTTTTAAACTTTTATCTCGCGCCAAGGACGGACACTCCATCATCAACCAGCTGTTTTGAAACTCATTCTGGTATCGTTCTACTGTCTAAAGTGATTTTTTATTTTCTCTTTCCTTCTTTCCTGTCAAAATGGTCATAGGCAGAAAACAAGCAAAGCAGAAACTATTACACTATCAATAATAAAGCCAATCATAATGAGTAAACAGCAATTAATAGCAACAAAAACCAGCAATAGATATCTGTTATTTTTACTATTAATTGGCCTATTTATTTACCCTGTTTATTGTGGATTACAAATTGCCAGCATAGGTGCTGCTTATAAGGCTAAATTACTCTGCACCAATACTTTCTTTGCCGGACGTAAGCCAGAAGAAGTGTTACGAGAAGATCTTTCTGGTCCCGAAAGATTTATTTTTTCTAATATTGATTACAATAATGAATCAGTCAGTGCCTGGTTTCCTGGTATTAAGACACAACAGGCATTCTATCTAAATGGACTGGGCTGTGTCTGGTCTGCTGATATGGCAGAAAAGGAATTTAAAGCTTATACAAAGGATTGGATTGTTACCGATAAAAGCTTTCAGAATAAAACCAAAGCCTCTAATCTGCTTGAAAATTTCACTCACCCAGCATTTAATCAGCAACAACTGCAAACAGCTATTGATAACGCCTTCTTAGAACTTGATCCCGATGCCCCTGCCCTGACCCGGGCACTGCTGGTTGTATATCAAGGTCAATTAATTGCCGAACGTTATGCTCACAATATATCAAAAGACACGCCTCTACAGGGCTGGTCTATGACCAAAAGTGTGATAAATGCCTTGGTAGGTATTCTGGTTAAGCAGGAGAAACTATCAATAACTCAACGTGCTCCGATTGATGAATGGTCTAAAATTAATGATCCGCGCTCTAAAATCACTCTGGATCATCTGCTAAGAATGAGTAGTGGGCTGGAATTTGATGAAACAGCTGGGGCTGCGGTGACTGATTTAAGCGAGATGTTATTTCTTAGTAGTGATGCCGCTGAGTTTGCTATAAACAAAGCTCTTATTCATCAGCCAGATAGTCATTGGCAATATGCCAGCGGCACATCCAATATTATTTCCCGCATTGTTCGAGTAGCCAGTGGCGGATCGACTGCAGAAGTTATTAGCCTATTAAACAATGAGCTGTTTATTCCTTTGGGTATGCAAAAAGCCATTATTGAACCAGATAGCAGTGGCAACCTGATTGGTTCCTCCTATATGTATGCAACGGCCAGAGATTGGGCACGCTTTGGTCAACTCTATTTACAGCATGGTATTTGGCAAGGCAAACGTTTATTACCCGAAGGCTGGGTTAAATACAGTTCGACACCCACTCCTGCAGCGGCTAAAGGCCAATATGCGGCTCATTTTTGGAGCAATGGGGGGATTAATTCAACTAAACAGAACAGACCGTTCTCTAGCTTACCTGGTGACCTGTATTATGCAGCAGGATATAAAGGCCAACGTGTGATTATCATTCCTTCCCATCAGCTCGTTATCGTACGCTTAGGCTGGACTGATGCTGCTAGCCCCCAAAACATGGAAACGATGGTGTCGGAAATATTAATGGCAAAAACAAATTAACCTATCTAATACCCACAGCCTCAAGCCAGCCCTCACTTAATAATAGCTACCCCTCCAAACGGGGGGGTGTATATGGATGTTGTTCAAATATTCGATCTATCTATAATAAAACTATGTTATTTGCCTTCTCTTAAAAATTAAAACTGAAATCATCCCCATTGACGAATATTTTATAGATAGGTTTACGGAACGTACATGAAATAACTTCGGCAACTAGTTTGTCTTTTCGCCCCACGCGTTCCTAAGTTATAGCTATTAAAGCAAAAAGAAGGGATTAAATATTCCCAACTATCCCTTCATCAACTTGCTCTAGATAAAATTTATAGAGCACAACGACTTATGGAGGATTCATTTATCTAATGCCTAACGATAATCTCATGTTATGCCATTGCATGGAGGTGACTAAAGCCACCGTACAAGAGGCTATTGATGCTGGCGCTTCAACCTTTACAGAACTGGTTGACAAAACAAAAGCGTCTACGGGTTGCGGATCATGCTCTCTATTGCTGCATGAAATGTTAGGCGAAAAAGTTGAATGGACGGCTGTTACTGCAAGAAAAAGTTGTTCTATTGCTCAAGATGTAAAGTCTTACCAGTTAATCACCACAGATAAGTCTTATCAATTTCCAGCACATCAGCCAGGACACTACATTCTTGTTAAAGCAAAGATAAATGGTACATGGGTCAGAAGGCCTTATGCTATTTCATCGATGAGATCAGAGTCTAACTACAGAGAGATTACGGTTAGAAGAAAACCTAAAGGTGAATTCACGGAATGGTTGTTTAATCAAACATTGCCAATAGAATTATTTATCTCTGCACCTCAGGGAGATAAAGTTTTTGATATAGAAGATGCAAGCCAGCCTGTTATTTGTTTTACAGGTGGCGTGGGAGTAACGCCTGTTATTTCAGCCTGTCGATCTATTATTAATGAAAGAAAAGCTAAAAACAGTTTTCATCTTGATTACTCAACAATTGGTCATAGCAATATATCAAAACAGGCAAAAAAAGAATTTCAGCAGTTTATTAAGCAAAACAAAAAGTTTTCCTTAAATTACAGAGATACCTCCGTTGATGGAAAAATAACACTGAATGACATTAAAAAAATTGTTATTAAAGCACAGCCTAAAACACTTTATTATATTTCCGGACCTCCTGGCTACGAGCTACATGTTCAAAAAAGCTTATTAAAGGCGGGGATTAAAAGTCAAAATATTTATCCTTTATCTAGTAAGCGTTTAATTGAGACTCCAGCAGAACCCGAGCATGACAAGCCATGTTCGAAGCGAGTCAAATTAAAACCTTACTTTTATATAGGAACCTTGCTGTTTTTTTGTTTTTTAATTCAAGATTTTTTTAATCTCAAAATTCCGGCATTAGAAGCACTACAATCACAGGAATACTACAAACGCTGGACGGGTTATGTTTTACTCGCTTATTTTGCTTTCCAATGGAGTTACCCGCTGGTTCGTCTAGCTAGAGAAAACAAGCATTTTATTGGCTATCAAAACTTACATAAACTATCAGGAGCGGTAGCACCCGCGATATTTTATGCACACTCTACTCAGTTTGGTTATGCCTACTTATCTGTTTTATCCATCGTCTATTTAATCAACTTTTTACTGCCTTTATGTAATAAAGATAATTTCCAAAATCTTTTTGAAAATCAACTGGTCTATAAAACCTGGTTAGGAACACATATTTTTCTATCAATTACAGTCACCAGCCTGATGTTTTATCATATTTATAATGCCTTTTCCTATTCATAATCAATTTAGCTTATGACACCTAAAACATACGGTTATTATTTAGGGATAGGGGTATCAATTGGACTACTATTCCTGTTATTACATCAGGACCTTGAAGATTGGCATTCTTCTGGGCCTTTAAACCCTGGACATGAAGACCTTGCCTGTAAAGAGTGTCATATCCCAGCAGATGGAACCATTCGTCAACAACTTCAGGCGAATACCCGGTTTTATTCAGGACAGAGACATACAGAAAATGATTTTGTTTTTACTAAAATCAGCAATAAACACTGTATTGCCTGTCATGATAAAAAGGGGGATGATCAGCACCCTACTTACCGCTTTAATGAACCCCGGTTTAAAAAAGCCAGGGAATTAATTCACCCTGAATTATGTATTTCTTGCCATCAAGAACATTCAGGAAAACGTGTTAGCCATTTTAAAGCCACCGATTGCAAACACTGTCATAAAGAGATGCATATTGAAGATGACTCAATTACCGTCCCCCATGACGAACTAATTAAAAGGGAAGACTGGGAAACCTGTATGGGCTGCCATGATTTTCATGGCAATCATAAGATGGAATTAGAAACAACGGTAGGGCGCAGTATTAAGACTGCAAAAATACAAACATATTTTAATACAGCCCCAACACCCTATTCTGGAGAAATTATTCATAAAGCAAAGGAAAGTATCTATGAAAAATAAAATTTTTATTCTCACCGCATTAATCTTAATTAATGTTAGCATTTATTTGTTTAAATCAGCTCCCGAGCCACTGGCTGATAACAGTATAAAAGTAGGCAGCCAGTTTCCAGTACAGGTTTTATTTCATGCTGTAGCTGCTGAAAATGCAGTGGCTCGCTCTATTTATACTTCAGCTATTGTAGGAGCAGGTAAGAAAGTTGGGTTGGAGTTCAGTGAAAAATGGAAAAATAAGGCCGTAGATGCAGGTCCTTTACCGGCTTTATTTTTAAGAGAAGCTTCTCGATATATTGAAAAAAGCCCCGTTCCCTTAGGGCTTTTTCTAGGCTCTGACTTTCCCATTGCTTCTAGCAATAAATTTTCTGGCCAACAGATAGAAAAATTAATTCAGATTAGAACTAATTCTAATCCAGCATTTTTTTACTCAGCGGATATTAAACGTCATGTTGCAATGTTTCCTGATTTCGCAGTGGCAGAAGGCTGTGTAAGCTGTCATAACGATCATCCAGATAGCCCCAAAACAGACTGGAAATTAGATGATATTATGGGAGCAACAACTTGGCTTTACCCTGATGAAACCGTTTCACTAGAGGAAATCATGGATGCCGTGTCCGTCGTTCGCTCGGGTATTGTAGCTACTTATTTGCAGTATTTAGAAAAATGTAAAACCTTCCAGAACCCACCTGAAATTGGCAGTAAATGGCCCGAACAAGGCTATTTTATTCCCAGCAGTAAAGCTTTTCTTGCTATTTATGAAAAAGAAGCCTCATTACAAACTATGCAAATACTGTTATCTCACACTGCTAACAAAGAAGGGGTTTAGTATTATTGGCGAGGCTAAAGAGACTGTGAAAGTATTCTCTTTTTGACCTCTCCCTTTGGAAAAGGTCACAACCGGCTCCTGCCTTATGTGACACTACTACATCCATGTACAACGGGGGATAGAGGGGGGTTTTATAAAAAACAAGGTCATTGATATTCAAGACTTAATTTTATAAATTCAAATCTCCCCTAACCCCTCTTTGCTAAAGAGGGGAATAAGAGCTTAATACTTTCACAGCCTCTAAAGCCTCACTTCCTGAGCATACAGGATCTGTTGAGCTCATTATCCCTCGATATTTTGATCATCATAACTGTATTATCAGTCCCTCCAATGTAATTACCTTGACGTTCGGCAGAGAAAAAAACTAACATGTACTGCAACTAGCTATAAGGCAGACCATGGGACAAGAAATTTCTTTTTCAGAGTTTGATAAAAGTGACTTTGATCATTTTTATCAAAAACTCAAACTCGAAACAAAGCTATTAAAGAAAATGATTGAGCAAAAAGCTTGCTCAACCCGTTCAGCTGTTGCTGGGTTTGAAATTGAAGCCTGGGTTCTAGATACAGATATGTCGCCTGCCCCCATTAACGACCATTTTCTTGCCACCTTAAAAAACCCGCTCGCTTTTGAAGAGCTGGCAAAATTCAATATAGAATTAAACAGTACACCTACGCCCCTGGCTGGAAATGTATTTAGTCGTATGCATAAGCAATTACAGGCTACCTGGAATGATGCTTATCAACATGCTGAATCATTAGAAAAAAGACTGCTAATGATTGGCACCTTGCCTACACTGAAACAAAGTGAATTAAACCTGGCTAATATGTCTGATTTAAATCGCTACAGGGCATTAAATGAACAAATTCTGCAATCACGTGGCAAACCGATTAATCTTGATATTATTGGTAAGGAACATTTAAAACTGCAACATCATGATGTAATGCTCGAATCAGCGACCACCTCCTTTCAGATCCATATTCAATTACCCTTCGATACTGCCCATCACTTTTATAACGCATCCATTATTGCATCTGCCCCTTTGGTTGCCGTGTGTGCCAATTCTCCCTTTTTATTCGGCAAAGATTTATGGCATGAATCACGCATTCCTTTATTTGAACAAGCGATTGAAACGGGGGGCTATGATGGTGCAGCACAAGGTCCAATCAGACGTGTGAGTTTTGGTACCGATTATGCCAGACAATCTATTATGGAATGTTTTACTGAAAACCTGGATCATTTCCCCATATTATTGCCTGCAACGATTGACTCTACATTAGAAGCCTTTGAGCATTTAAGGTTACATAACGGCACTATCTGGCGTTGGAACAGGCCTCTAGTCGGCTTTGATGATGATGGTACTCCTCACATAAGGGTTGAACACCGTACACCAGCAGCCGGCCCTACCACAATTGATTCTATGGCTAATGCTGCGTTTTATTACGGTTTGGCTAAAAATTTATCCGATGAAATCATGCAGAATGGTTTAGCTATCCCTTTTTCTCAAGCTAAAGACAATTTTTATCAGGCTTCCCGCTATGGTTTAGATAGCCATATAATCTGGTTAGATGGTAAAAAACATCGGCTACAGTCTTTATTAAGAAAGGAACTCATTCCAAGAGCTATTCTTGGTCTAAAATCCCTAGGCGTCACTAGCTGTGATACAGAAGATTTTTTGGATATTATCCTGCAACGTATTAATAATAAACAAAATGGCAGTTTTTGGCAGCGTCAATTTATACAGTCACACAGCCATGATATTGATTTAAATAAAAACCTTAAATTGATGACTCAATGCTATTTAAAGCAACAGCAATCAGGTAAACCTGTCGCTGAATGGAGTGCTTTATAAATGGCTGTTAAACAATTAAGCACATACCCCAAAGAGTTGTTAACAGCCGATGCAAAAGATTTACACGCTCTTATTCCTGAAGCGACCTTATTTCATTTATCAGGTAAGCAAAAAGAGCCCCTGTTTATCTCTGTGTTGCTCCATGGCAATGAAACAACAGGGTTGTTAGCACTACAAAAACTGCTTATTAAATATAAAGATCAAGAATTACCGCGCTCTTTATCCTTTTTTTTAGGTAATATTGAAGCGGCAAATCAAGGAGTACGACGCTTAGATCATCAACCCGACTATAACCGTATCTGGCCTGGTACTGACCAAACCGAGACTAAAGAGTCTCAAGTCGCGCAGGAAATTGTATCTATTATGGCAAAAAGAAAGGTATTTGCTAGTATAGATGTACATAATAATACCGGCTTAAACCCTCACTATGCCTGTATCACCCAATTAGATAATCAGTTTTTACAACTTGCAACTATTTTTGGCCGCTTAGTGGTCTATTTCACCCGCCCCAAAGGGGTTCAATGTGGGGCTTTTGCGCAGCTATGTCCTGCCGTTACCTTAGAATGCGGCAAACCAGGCCAGCCACACGGCGTTGAGCATGCTTTCGAATATTTAAATAGCTGCTTACGTCTTTCAGAACTACCTGACCGCCCGGTGCCAGCGCAAGATATTAATGTTTATCATACCGTTGCTCAGGTTAAGGTCAATAAAGGTATTAGTTTTAGCTTTGATAATCCACAATCTGACCTTTTACTAGACAAAGACCTTGAGCAAATGAACTTTACAGAAATTCCTGCCGGGACTCAATTGGGCCATGTTTTTGATCAATCAAATTTACCGATTACAGCAAAAGCAGAAACAGGAGAATTAGTGACTGAAAAATTTTTCACTCTGGTTGATAAACGTTTACAATTAAATAAAAATACCATGCCCTCTATGCTTACACTTGATGAACGAGTTATCGAGCAAGATTGTTTATGCTACTTAATGGAAAGAATCAAACTATGAATTTTTGGGAAACAAAGACATTATCAGAAATGACCACCGAAGAATGGGAGTCAGTCTGTGATGGTTGTGGTAAATGCTGCTTAAATAAACTGGAAGATGAAGATACCGGTGAGCTATTTTTCACCAGCGTAGTCTGTAATTTGATTGACCTGGATAGTTGCCGTTGTACGCGTTATTCGGAACGCACCACGCTTGTGCCTGAATGTATTGATTTAAAACAGCACGATTTCAAAGAATATAACTGGTTGCCAGCTACTTGTGCTTATCGCTTATTAGTGGATGGTGAAACGCTTCCCTCCTGGCACCCACTGGTTTCAGGTAGTCAAGAAACAGTAAAAGATGCGGGGGTTGCTATCAGTAGCTATGCAATGAAAGAATCTGAGATTGATGACCTGGAAGATCATATTATTGAATGGCTGGGATAAGTAGCCCAGACTACAATCTTTGTTTTAAATAACTCGCATGATCAATGCTAGCCCTTAAAGTAGGCCATTATCAATCTGATTAAATTTAACAGCTAAACGTGTTAATTCCACATCGTTTTTAACTTTTAATTTTTCATATAAACGATAACGATAGGTATTGATGGTTTTATCACTTAAAACCAGCAAATCTGACATTTCTTTAATACTCTTTCCTTGTAAGATTAAATTAGTCACCTCTGATTCTCTTTGTGATAATTTTTCAAAGGGAGAGTCATTTGCACCAGGCAAACTCTGGAAAGCAAGATTGCTTGCTACTTCAGAACATAAATATCGCTTTCCTCCATGAACAGCGCGAATTGCACAAACCATTTCAGTAACAGGCGATCCTTTAGAAATAAAACCCAGAGCACCTAATTTCAATAATTGCTGAGGGATCGGCCCATCATTATAGACAGATAAAGCAATGATTTTAATTTTAGGGTATTTGAGCAATACCCGCCTGCAGGCCTCAACACCACCAATTCCAGGCATTTTGACATCCATTAAAATAACATCAGGTTTAATATCATTCAACATCTCTATAGCAGATTCACCACAATGAGCAACACCTACCACATTTATATCATCTTCTATATTGAGTAGTGCCTCGATGCCCGTTCGTACCAGCTCATGATCATCAACCAATAAAACTTTAATCATTAAAATCCCTATATTTCTGTATTATTCAGCTTTAGTTCATAATGATACCGCATATTCGCTTTACCTTCAGCACCTACTACAACAAAAAAAAACACAACTTCAAAACTAGAGTTTATTGTTCCATATATTCAATTAGTTATGCTATTATTTTAATAATGAAAAATAACGCTTTGAAACACCTAATTACTACTAAAACAGAATCTATTAACTATTCCACCGCACTGGGCCTGGTTTTTAGTCTGATACTTATTATTTTTATTGTTTTTTATGCAGCCAACAACCCCCTCACTTTCTTAAACCTTCCTGGTCTAGCCATTGTTATTATAGGGACTATTTCTGCTATTTTCCTCAGTTACCCCCTAAGAGATATCAAACAGGGCATGCGCTCAATCAAGCTAATTTTCTTTTATGAAAGTTTAAATCCTCAGAAAGAAGTCGATGAAATTATTACTGTGGCAAAAATGTGGTTTCAAAGAGATTCCATTGCTATAGAAAATGTTATCGATTCGATTCACAACCCCTATTTAAAAACAGGCTTTCAATTAATTGTAGACAAAACCCCCGTAGATGACATTCTAGCCTTATTAAAATGGAGAATTGCCCGCCTACGCGCTAAAGAAAAAGCTGAATCAAATATTTTTTATAGCCTGGCTTCTTATGCACCTGCTTTTGGCATGCTTGGCACTTTAGTTGGCCTTATCAACATGTTACAAATTATAGAAATGAAGGATATCAGTGCCATTACTTCCAATATGGCCATCGCATTAATTACCACCTTTTACGGTTTATTATTGGCTAACCTGATCTTCAATCCAATTGCAGTCAAACTGGAAAGAAGAACCGAACAACGCATCATGATTATGAGCATGGTGATGGAGGGTATTACCTTAATTGCTGATCGTCGCTCCCCTTCCTTTGTTCGAGAAACACTTAATTCATTTATAGTCTCTTACGATAATGAACTCGAAAATCAGGAAAGTAAATGAGCAAACCTGCCCCAATAAAATATTTTGCCTCATTATCTATTGAAGAACAGCTACCCTTCCCCCGACATCAACAACAGCAATCATGGCTGTTAACTTATGTTGATGTGTTTATTTTAATCATTATGCTAGTAATCACCTTAATAGCACTCAGCGATTTTAAATCTGAAATAGAACAACAACGGGAAACAACACAAGTACAAAAAAAGCAAAAGAAAACAGAAAAAATCTCACCAGCCCTTCAGCAAACTTCAGCCTCTATTCCAGCTGACATAAAACAAATCATTCAGCCTGCTCCAGCGATAGAAAAAACCACACAAGCCCCCCAACAAACAAGTATTCAAGAGCTGGCAACTGAACAGCCAGAACCCGAAGTACAAGAAAAAACACCCCTAATAACTGATCAACCAACGGAGGTTGCTAGTGCAGAATCTGTGCCTCCCGAGGAAACCGATGAAAACAAACAACTACAAGACTTTAAAAACTCACTGACAGAACTAGGCCTTATCGACTCGGTTAATATGACGGTCATCCTGGGCTATGCTCAATTGGAGATTCAAGATAAGATTCTTTTTAAATCTTCTGAAGCAGTACTTGTTAATGCAGGAGAGAACTTATTGAAAAAAATCAGCCTGTTATTAAAACAATCAACAGGTTTAATTTATATTGAAGGCCATACGGATAATAGGCCGATTAAAACAGCTAAATTTCCTTCAAACTGGGAGTTAGGTGCTGCTAGAGCAACCAGTGTATTGCACTATTTATCCTCACAAAATCTGGACGCGAGTCGTCTTAGAGCGATTACTTATGGTTCAACAAAACCTATTGCAGATAATGCAACAAAAGAAGGTAGAGAGAAGAATCGTCGCGTCAGTTTAATTATAAAAGTATCTGACAAAATCGACTAAAGAAAGGTTTTTTAAAGAGGGGAGGTAACTCAATTACCTCAATTTGATGGTAGAGGTAGGGTGGGCAGTGCCCACCCTACAACGACACCCTATCAGATAAGGACTGTCTTTTTTCTATTTTTCAACTTGATTAAATGTAATATCTGCATTTGCTTGAAGACTATTAAGCGCTGCATTAAAATCAGCTTGCCCAAAGGCTTTAGCCAAATTTGATTCTGCTAATTTTTTCTTCGCCTTATCACTTTCCGTCATCACCCCTTCTTTAACGGCAAGTAAGTTAATAACTGTTTGAGATCCGGCAGCATCTTCAACCAAAACAACCACTGGTTTACCATCTGCTGGTTTTGCTGCTTTAAAAACAGCCTGACTCACCTGCCATGGTAAATCGCCATTAGAACGCGTAATAGCCGACATTTTCTCAATCTTTAAACCGTATTGAGTTGCAAGTTCAGCTAATGACTGTCCACCAACAACAGCAGCTTTAATAGCTTCCGCTTTGTCTGATGTCACTTTTCTGGCTTTATTATCCAAAAACTTAGCGATAATAGTTGCCTCAACCTCTTTTAATGTTTTCACTTCGGCAGGCTGGTGCTCAAGCATTCTTAACACAAGCAACCTATCAGACCCTAGCTCGATGGCCTCACTATTATTGCCTTTTAGCACATCTTCCGAAAATGCAGCATTAATAACTGCCGCTTGTGCGGTGATATCTGTTTTCGCAGTATCAATTGCAACATTTTTTGCAAACAATGCAGTTTTATTTATGTTAACGCCTAAAGCATCAGATACAGCTTGTAAGCTATCTGGGTTTTCAAAACTTAACTCGGTTAAGGTTTCACCCAGCTCATAAAAAGTACTTTCTGCTTCCGCCTTTTGATAAGCAAGAGTTATCTCTGCTTTAACCTGCTCAAAAGGTTTAATCGCTCCAGCAGACAGTTCAGTCACTTTAATCAAATGATAACCAAAAGCTGATTTGACCGGTTCTGAAACCTGATTTAACTGCAACGAGCTAGCGACATCTTCAAATGCTTTCTCCATTACACCCACATTAAACAAGCCTAAATCACCACCCTTAACGGCTGTTAATTTATCATCTGATACTTCAGCGGCCAACACAGAAAAGTCCTTGCTTGCCAATGCCTGCTTAGCTTTTAAAGCGCGCTCTAATTGAAGCTGATCATTACCGGAATCTTTAGTGAAAGCAAATAAGATATGACTGATTTTTCTACGCTCTTTAGTCGTATAAAGGTCTTTTTGCTCTTCATAATAAGTCATTAGCTGCTCAGCTGATGGCTCAACCTCCTTTGCTAGTTCAGATAATGATAATTCAATATATTCAACAGCAACTTTTTCTACGGTTAAATAAGAACTTTTATTTTGCTGATAATAATTATTGATCTCTTCCTGAGTCGGTTGAGCATCAACTTTCTCTATAGCGACAGCCGCAACCTCTACATCACGTGTCTGGTTCTGAATTTTAAAGAAACCTTCTATCTCTTTATCTGTTGCGAAACTGCTTTCTACAACACTACGCTGGAACTGCTCCATCACCAATGCTTTTTTAATTTTGCCTACAAATTCAGCTGGAGACATTCTTTGCGCTGATAACAAGGCTCTATATTGCTTATTATCAAACTTTCCATCTGTTTGAAAATATTGAAGCCCTTTAATAAAGTCTCTAGCCGCCTGGTCAGTAACAACTAAACCTTCCTGCTCCACATACTGTAATAAAACCTCATCCTTAATCAGTTTGTCCAAGGCTTGTTTTTTTACTTCTTTTTCATCAAAATTCACACCTTGTAAATTCTGGCTATATTGAGCATAGGCTCTATTTAAATCCTGCTGAAAAAATTCTTTAGCTCCAACTGTAGCAATAGCTGACTCACTGCCACCGCCAACATAATTTTGAATACCCCATAAAGCAAAAGGCACACAGATCAATAGTAAAATGACCCAGGCAAAAACGCCCTG
>ENA-OSET01001221-OSET01001221.1-sediment-metagenome-genome-assembly--contig:-NODE-1221-length-26954-cov-6.636455_pt1 | contig 26954 bp, 24 predicted proteins | sample MGYA00237882_ERZ534229 | MGnify/ENA primary metagenome ERZ534229 (study PRJEB26408, sample SAMN06266212) | sediment metagenome | isolation source: Hudson Canyon methane seep mesocosm | place... | reverse complement strand
AACGTAAATTGGCAAGTAAAAAGTTAGCCCTATTCTTTATCTCACCACAAGTAGTGAATCAGTTTTAGTTTCCAATAATATTCCTACAATTAACAGTTCCCCCCCTATCTAACCAATAATGTATAACTATTGATTACAGATCTTCATCTGCTTCTTTCTCTGTTTTTTTCTTATATAGTTCATTAACAAATTCAATGTTACTTATCATCACAGTTAATATAGCTTTAGTTTGATTTATCGATAGATATATCAAAAGCATTACGGACAAATATTTGAATATGTTTTTATTCTCCATAATTAAAGGTGCATTTTTTAAGAGAATAGAACTTAAGTGATAAAATAAAATAGAAATAATTACAAAAGCAGAGGTTAATATAATTAAAACTAACTTCTCAATTCTTTGAGTTTCTTCGGTTCCTTTAATTATTGAAACTTTATCGGGGTTAGTATATGCAGCAATAGCCTGCGGGTATGAATAAGCTATCCATATTCCAGCTAAGGTAAATACCGCAGCAGCAATATTTTGCAATGTTCCTATAACAGATTTTAGCTCTATCATGTTTACATATTTAAATGTAAAGAATGCAATGACCCCACTAAATATAAGATACATTATGTGGATTAAAGCGCGCGCTTTTATAAAGTTAATTAATAAACATAATAAATGATAAATGGCCGTTATTTTTTTTATCATTTTACATCACCAACAGCTTTAGGTAGTGGTTCTTGTTCTTCAGCGTTTTCTTCTCCCTTAATCATAGAATAAAGAATATCATCACGTTCAACCAAAATTTGTTTAAGTATTTTTTCTGCCGCATGGTATGTGTTTTGTTCAGATAATGGCTCAACCATAATATGTTCTTTATTGACATATTTATTAAACCACTTAGTTGAATCGTTTTGTTCTTCACGAAATCCTACATTATTCCAGCCATTTACAGGGTCATATTCTTCTCTGTAGACTTCAAGCATTGCACCTAACTCTTCAGCAGATAAATTTATTTGCTCTGTGATTTCTACTTGTTTACTAAATCGTTTTTTACGTTGTTTGCTTTTTAAAAGATCATAAAGCTTAAAATATGAATCTTTATCATCTTCCACAACGGTTGAAATAGTTTCTCTTACAACAAGATGTGAGATACTTTTTGCTAATTTATCTAAATTTGCTCTACCAGCAGAGAGTTCTTTAGTGTGAGCAGAAAATCTATAACTCAAAGAATATTTTTTATCTTCAGATTTATAAACTACACTTTTTCGAGTCGTTTGTTCTTTAGTGAAATGATTAAAATGCTCAGTTTCAGTGACAGACTTTCTTGGATGTTTGATTCTCAAATCAATACAGCGTTTGATGTAACTGCAAACATCTTCAGTAGATGCTAATGAATGAGAAAAATTGATTGAAGCAATAAGGTTGTGCTCAGGAATAAACCAATAATACATTGGTTGACCCAATATAGCATTTGTCCTTTGACTTTTTTCCCTATTTTGATCGAGTCACCTTCGTGAGAACCAAATTTAGCATCAGGTGAAATACCACTAACTTTTCCACTATCATCACCAAATCTCTTCCAAAAAACAAATAGTGAATCGCCTGTAGTTGGATCTGTATAAGCAGTTTTACAATAGATTTGGGATCTTCTTGGTGATGCTTTTATATCCCAAGGTATTGTTTGGGGAAAGTCCCTACCAGATAACCAATTTGCTACTAATTTTAAAGACTCTGATATTGAACCTTCTATATGTTCTCCATCGGTTTTATTTCTAATTCTATAAAACCCGCAATTTTTAATTTCAAAAAAGCTAATTAATCCTCTATCCATATTAGTCTAACGTCCCATATACAGTTGGTTTAACTTAAATTATCATGTTTTTTAGTCTGTTACTAATCAATCTCAATCGAGATAAAATAAAATATAAATTTAAATATAATGTTTTTATTGTTTTTCGGTTGAAAAACAAACAAACCAACACTATATATATATACAGCACATTATATATTTAGGATATTAAAATGAGTAAAAATACTAAAAAAACGTCTAAGAAAGTAGCATCACAAGCAGGTAAAGTACTACAAAATGACAATGCATCAAAGGTACAAAAAAAATTAGCTGCTTCAGCCTTATCACAAACAAAATCATCAAATCAAACTGGTTCTGATATGGAAGAGTTTGCTTCAAAAGTACTTAAGAGTGATAAATATAATGAAACCACTAAAAAACTTGCTGGATCTGTATTGTCTCAGTCAAATAAGGAACGTTAAATTTAAAGCAAAAAAAAGCCAACCATAAGGTTGACTTTTTTATTAAATGATGGTACCGCGAGACGGACTTGAACCGTCACTTCCGAAGAAAATGGATTTTGAATCCATCGTGTCTACCAATTCCACCACCGCGGCAAAACTCTTCAACCTAAAAATAAGGTTTTAAAAAGTAACTTATTTAAAATTAATTTTTAAAAACATACTTTATATGTTTATTGTCACATTTTTCAATAATTTAGACAACTTAACTTACAAGTAACTCTAAAACACTCTAAAACAACTTTTTACTGCCATTTTAATGCATAACCAACTGATTATACTATATAAACAATCGAAGACAAAGTGTATTTTGAATCCCCTATGTATACCAATTTCATCACACCGGCTTAAATATCTTTCGTTGTAGCAACCAAAGATTTAAAACTGTTATCCATCAACATAAGTGCATTAATGAATCTGTTCGGCATTATACGAAAATAACTTGATTTAGCAATATATTTTATTCTTCTATCGACTGTTTGCTGAATATTTATACGTTTGCGATATTTAGAAAATTATTAAAATTTTCATTGGTTAATTTTTATCAAGAGCTTTGCTAGAATAGTGGAAATTTGTATATTCACTTTTTTAGGCTTTTAATGTCATCTGTAACTTCTGATAGTGTAGAAACTTTTCCACGAGCTGGTTTTCGTCGCCGCTTAGCTTCTTGGGTTTATGATTTTTTACTTGCCACGGCTGTTTACATGACCGCTGGAGCAATGTCCTTTCTCATTATGTTCCTAGGTCTTTATTTTGGTCTGTTTGACATGCAAGGCTACGAACACTTTACAGACACGATTGCTAATACTGCATGGTTAAAGTGGCCCAATGAATTTTGGAAACTCGCTTGGGTATCATTTTTCTTTATTTGGTTCTGGTCAAAAACAGGGCAAACATTAGGGATGAAAGCATGGCGTTTACGGGTGCAAAATCAAGATGGCTCTTTAATTAGTAGATCAACAGGATTAAAAAGATTATTTCCTACCTTATTGGGTTTAGGCAATTTCACTGTAATATTTGATCGTAAAAATAAATTAAGCTTACAAGACAGGCTAACAAAGACTGAAATAGTGGTGTTAACGTTAGAAGCGAACCGCGGTAGGTTATAGCGTTTTAGACGAAATATAAAGGCATGAACAATCATGCCTTTATGAAAACTATTACTGAATGAATGTTGTAGTAAAAGTTAACTGGACCTTTTATTCATTAAGTACAAGGCTAACGATACAAATATCACACTTGGCATTAACGCCCCAAATGCAGCAGGTAATTGATACACTAAGCTCAATGAACCTAACACTTCGTTAGTGATAAAGAATATAATTCCTGTTCCTACGCCCATCATTATTCTTGCTCCCATCGACACAGAACGTAATGGTCCAAAGACAAACGATAACGCAAGCAATAACATTACGGCAACGGTAACAGGTTGAACAATTTTTCGCCAAAAGGCTAAAATATATCGACTGGGATCTTGCTTGTTTTCTTCCAAATAACTTAAGTATTCTGACAAACCACGTAATGATAAAAGTTCAGGCTTTACCATTACAACACCTAATTTTTCAGGGGTTAAACTGGATGTCCACATTTTGATAGGTGATAACTCTTTAGTCATTTGATTTTCGCTTAAATGCGTATCGACAACGTCACGTAACTGCCAAGCATCTTTTTGATAAATAGCGCTCTCCGCTGATAACCAACTTGTCAATTTTAAGGATTCATCAAAGCGATATATTTGAACATCATTTAACTTTCCTTTGTCTTCTACCGCACCAATATGAACAAAATAATCACCATCTTTGGCCCAAGTACCATCAGCAGAAGCGATTAAACTTCCTCCTGAAATAGCTTGAGCTTTAAGTTGCCTTGCCGCTAATTCACTTTCAGGTGCTAACCATTCACCGACAGCCATACTGATAAAAACAAGAACAATCGCCGATTTCATGACCGATTTAATAATATCTACACGCGACAAACCTGCTGCTTGCATCACCACAAGTTCGCTGTTTGATGCGAGCATGCCCATACCGATCAAACCGCCGATCAATGCTGACATAGGAAAAAACATTTCAATATCAGGAGGGATTTTATAAAGAACAAATAAAGCAGCATGAGCAATATCATAGTCGCCCTTTCCTACTGTTTTCATTTCTTCAACAAACTTAATTATGCCACTTAAACTCACAAATACGGATAACGTTATAAAGGTTGTCGAGGCAATAATTCGACCAATGTATATATCTAATATACGCATTATGATGATGTTCCTTTACGAGTGAAATTTCGTATTAACCGAGGCAATTTCGCTTTTAGCTTTAAACCGCTACTACGGTCTTTAACCAGCAAACTTATCCCCAAAATAAGTACAAAAAAGTGTACCGGCCATAGCCCTATATATTTAGGAATGGTTGAAGACTCGACTCCTGAACGCACAGCGGTAAGCATTAAAAAGTACCCCAAAAACAACAATAATGCAGGCAACATTTTAGCAAACTTACCTTGTCTTGGGTTCACAACACTTAACGGCACCGCGATTAAGGTCATAATCAAACACGCAAGAGGAAAAGCAATACGCCAATGTATCTCAGCACTATATGCAGTAGTATCTTCTTTGAATAAATCTTGTGTAGGAATTGCTCTTAGCTTTCTATTTTTATGTGCTACTTTTTGATCTTGTATTTGAATGTAATACTTATCAAAAAATACTTCTTTGAATTCTTTACTCTTAATATCATTTTGATAACGAGTACCGTCACTTAGCACTAATCGTTGAGAACCACTTTCTTCCTCAATAACCTGACCAGATTGCGCGTAAACCAAACTAGAATTGATAATACTTTTGTCCGTGGCTTTCTTATCAGGAAGTTGTGCAACAAAAACTTTGTCAAAGGTATTATCATCACGATTTTTATCATGAATAAAAACAACCGCTTTATTATTACCTGTTGTTTGAAATCTGCCGGCGATCAGTGAACTTAAACCAGAATCTGCTGCTATTTGCTCTTTTACTTGATATTCATATTCTGAGGCCATTGGGGATAAGTACAAGGTAAATATCCCTGTAAAAATAGCGGTAATTAAACTCAAAATAAGTGTTACTCGAACGACATACCATTCACTTACTCCACAGGCATGCAATACGGTCATTTCGCTATCAGCATAGATACGCCCATAAGCCAGTAAAACACCAAGAAACAGACTAAGAGGTAAAATCATTCCCGCTAAGTCAGGCACCTTCAAACCAATAAAGACCATAACTAAATGGCCAGGAATACCACCTTCAGCTGCATCATCTAAAATACGGACAAATTTATTGCTAATAAAGATTGTCATTAATACTATGAATACCGCTAATTGAGTTTTAGCGACTTCTTTGAGTAAATAACGAAAAATAATCATAAAAATTCCCTATAAAAACATCGTTTTTTTCTGACATCTGCTCTATTTTTAAGTAAACTTGTCGTTTTCATAAGTAATATTAATTTTTGCTCTAAGGGTAATTCGCTCGCATCTGGCTATAATTATAGCCTTTAGCCGAATACTTTTAAAAGTAAGCATACCGATTATTTATAGATTTAAACAAGTTTACTCGTAAATTTCATTTAAAAACAGCTTGTTTTTGTACGAATTAGGAGAGCTCATGGAGTTCAGCGTAAAAAGTGGTAGTCCCGAAAAGCAACGTAGCGCCTGTATAGTCGTTGGCGTTTTTGAACCTCGCCGTCTTTCAGCTATTGCTGAACAGCTTGACGAAATAAGTGAAGGTTACATAAGTAACTTGTTACGTCGTGGCGATTTAGAAGGTAAATCAGGGCAAATGTTACTGCTTCATCACGTGCCTAACATCTTAAGTGAACGTGTTTTACTTGTAGGTTGCGGTAAAGAACGTGAACTTGATGAACGCCAATATCGTCAGATTATCAGCAAAACAATTAGCACCTTAAATGAAACAGGTTCTATGGAAGCAGTATGCTTTTTATCTGAATTGCATGTTAAAGGTCGTGATACATATTGGAAAGTTCGTCAAGCTGTTGAAGCAACTCAAGATTGCTTATATAGCTTTGACGGATTAAAAACCCGTAAAGTTGAAGCTCGTCGCCCATTACGAAAAATGGTTTTTAATGTGCCTACACGTAGAGAATTACCTCTAGGTGAACGAGCAATTTCTCATGCACTTGCTGTTTCAGAGGGTATATCAACCTGTAAGAATGTGGCGAATATGCCGCCAAACATTTGTAATCCAGCTTATTTAGCAGAACAAGCTAAAATTTTAGAAAACGATTACGAAAATGTTAGCACCGAATTTGTTGGCGAGAAAGAAATGGAAGAATTAGGTATGCATTCATACCTTGCCGTTGGCCGAGCTTCCCGCAATGAATCTATTATGAGTATTATTAAATATAATGGCGCTGCTGCTGATGTCAACCCAATAGTGTTAGTCGGCAAAGGTATCACTTTTGATTCAGGTGGTATTTCATTAAAGCCAGGTGAAGCTATGGATGAAATGAAATATGACATGGGTGGAGCAGCTGGTGTTTTAGGCGCTATGCACGCATTGGCAGAATTACAATTACCTATTAACGTTATTGGTATTTTAGTCGGTTGTGAAAATATGCCCGGTGGCGATGCATACCGCCCTGGTGATATTTTAACAACAATGTCAGGTCAAACAGTTGAAGTATTAAACACAGATGCAGAAGGTCGTTTAGTGTTATGTGACGCGCTAACCTATGTTGAACGTTTTGATCCAGAGCTGGTTATTGATGTTGCAACACTTACCGGTGCTTGTGTGGTTGCTTTAGGTAAGCATGCATCTGGCTTATTAAGCACGCACAACCCATTAGCACACGAATTATTGAATGCTTCTGAACAAAGTGGTGATCGCGCATGGCGTTTACCTTTATGGGAAGAGTACCAAGAACAACTAGAAAGCCCATTTGCTGACTTTACTAACCTAGGTGGCAAAGGCGCAGGTACTATTACTGCCGCATGTTTCTTAGCGCGATTCACTAAAAAGTACAACTGGGCGCATCTAGATGTTGCTGGTACTGCTTGGAGAAGTGGCGGAAAAGATAAAGGCTCGACTGGTCGCCCTGTAAGCTTGTTGACTCAATTTTTATTGAATCGTTCAGGTGCAGAGCAAAGCGAATAACATCAATTTAAATAAAGAAACAAAAGGAACACCGCAAACATGCAAACACAAGTAATGTTTTATTTGCTTGAAGATAATGCAAAGCGAGAAGATGGGGCTGAAGCGTCACATTTTCATGCTTGTTTGCAGGCAGCTAATTTTTATCGTCAAAATCAGCGAGTATTTATTTACTGCGCTGATCAGAAAATGGCGCACCAATTAGATGAACTACTTTGGGCATTTGAGCCTGACAGTTTTGTTCCACATAATTTACCGGGCGAAGGCCCTAAAAATGGAGCAGCCGTTGAGATCAGTTGGCAACAACCCACTCATCGTCGCGCTATTTTAATAAATTTAACCAGCACAGTGCCAAACTTTGCTAATCAGTTTTCACATATTATTGATTTTGTACCAAGTGATGAAACCCTAAAACAACAAGCTCGAGAGCGTTATAAAGGCTATCGTCAATGGGGATTTCAAGTGGATAATCAAACCGCGCCAAAACAATCAAACTCAATCAATGCACATCAAACAAGTTAAGTAGTCATTCCCATGGAAAAAACATTCAATCCTTCAGAAATCGAACAGTCTCTTTATCAAAGTTGGGAAGAGCAAGGTTATTTTAGCCCAACTAGCGAAGGAGATGGTTATAGCATTGCTATTCCGCCGCCAAACGTTACCGGTAGTTTACATATGGGACACGCGTTCCAACAAACTATTATGGATACCTTAATTCGTTATCAACGTATGCAAGGTAAAAGTACCTTATGGCAAACGGGTATGGATCACGCAGGTATTGCAACGCAAATGGTTGTCGAGCGTAAGATTGCGGCTGAAGAAGATAAAACACGCCATGATTACGGTCGTGATGCATTCATAGATAAAGTATGGGAATGGAAAAACGAATCTGGTGGTACTATCGGCAAGCAAATGCGCCGTTTAGGAAACTCAATTGACTGGACTCGCGAGCGCTTCACGATGGACGACGGTATGTCAGAAGCCGTGCAAGAAGTATTTATTCGCTTGTTTGAAGACGACTTAATTTATCGTGGTAAACGCTTAGTAAACTGGGATCCTAAATTTCATACAGCCATCTCAGATTTAGAAGTAGAAAATAAAGATAAAAAAGGCCACATGTGGTATTTGCGCTACCCATTAGCGGATGGCGTTAAAACGGCTGAAGGTCTTGATTACTTAGTTGTTGCCACCACTCGACCAGAAACGGTTTTAGGTGATACTGGTGTAGCTGTTAACCCTAAAGATGACCGTTATAAAGATCTTATCGGCAAGCATATTTTATTACCGTTGGTTAATCGTTTAATCCCTATTGTTGGCGACGACCATGCTGATATGACTAAAGGCACAGGTTGTGTGAAAATAACGCCTGCTCATGACTTCAATGATAATGAGGTCGGTAAACGTCATGATTTACCTCTCATTAATATATTAGATAAAAACGCAGCTATTTTAGCCAGCGCTGAAGTTTATACAAATAATGGTGAACCGTCTGACGTCTATAGCCCTGAGCTTCCTAGCGCTTTTGCAGGGTTGGATCGCTTTGTTGCGCGAAAAGCCATTGTTGCCGCGTTTGACGATTTAGATTTTTTAGTTGAAGTAAAAGAACATGATTTAGTTGCACCCTATGGTGATCGTTCAGGTGTGATCATTGAGCCATTATTAACTGACCAATGGTATGTTCGTACTGCACCACTTGCTGGCCCTGCTGTCGATGCAGTAGCAAATGGTGAAATTGAAATTGTACCAAAACAGTATGAAAATATGTACAACGCTTGGATGAGTGATGTTCAAGATTGGTGTATTTCTCGTCAGCTTTGGTGGGGACATAGAATTCCAGCATGGTACGACGAAGACGGTGGATTTTACGTAGGCCGAACTGAAGAAGAAGTGCGTGCTAAGCATGCATTAACTGACGATGTTAAATTAAGACAAGACGATGATGTACTTGATACGTGGTTCTCATCGGCGTTATGGACCTTCTCAACACTTGGTTGGCCAAACAGTGTGGAAGATCTTAAAAAATTCCATTCAACTGACGTGTTAGTTACTGGTTTTGATATTATCTTCTTTTGGGTTGCTCGCATGATCATGATGACCATGCACTTCATCAAAGACGAAAATGGTAAACCACAAGTACCGTTCAAAAAAGTTTATGTTACTGGGCTTATTCGCGATGAAAATGGCGATAAAATGAGTAAATCAAAAGGTAATGTTGTCGATCCATTAGATATGATCGATGGCATTTCGCTTGACGATTTACTGGAAAAGCGAACAGGTAATATGATGCAGCCAAAATTGGCAGCAAAGATAAACAAATTAACCAAAAAAGAATATCCTGAAGGTATTGAAGCACACGGTACTGACGCATTACGCTTTACGTTAACATCAGTGGCTTCTACAGGTCGTGATATCACTTGGGATATGAAACGTTTAGACGGTTACCGTAACTTCTGTAATAAATTATGGAACGCGAGTCGTTACGTATTAATGAATACTGAAGAGCAAGACTGTGGAAAGTTAGTCAACGGTAAACAAGGCAAAATGGAGTTTTCATTAGCTGACCGCTGGATACTAGGCCAGTTCCAACAAACAGTTAAAACAGTACATGAATCGTTTGACGCATTTCGCTTTGACTTAGCTTCACAAGCGCTTTACGAATTTACTTGGAACCAATTTTGTGATTGGTACCTAGAGTTAACCAAACCCGTATTATTCAAAGGCACTGAAGCACAACAGCGTGGCACGCGTCATACCTTAGTGACAGTTCTGGAAAGCTTATTACGTTTGATGCATCCGATCATGCCATTCATTACTGAAACCATTTGGCAACGTGTTGTGCCATTAAGTAATTTCGTTACTGATTTCAAAGGTAGTGAAACTGCTAGTATTATGGTGCAAGGTTTCCCTCAGTTTGATGAAAGCCAATGTAACCAAACAGCGATTGACGATTTAGAATGGGTTAAACAATTTGTTGTAGCAATTCGTAATATTCGTGGTGAAATGGATATTTCTCCAAGTAAAGAATTACCCGTATTACTCAAGAATGTTAATGCCAATGACCAACGTCGTTTAGACGAAAATCAACAATTTTTAAGTGCATTAGCAAAATTAGAAAGTATTACAGTATTGGCTGATGACGATAAAGGCCCACTTTCAGCAACCGCTGTTGTTGGAGATTTATCCGTATTAATACCAATGGCGGGGTTAATTGATAAAGAAGCGGAACTTGCTCGTCTAGCCAAATCTATCGATAAGCTAGAAAAAGACGCTGATAGAACCCGTGGCAAGCTAAGCAACGAAAAATTTGTAGGTAAAGCACCAGAAGCTGTTATCAATAAAGAAAAGGCTAAATTAGCGGATGCTGAGTCTGCATTAGCTAAGCTTGTTGAGCAAATCACGCAAATATCTGCTTTGTAATTGTTGTTAATTGTATGATTGATAAATAATAATGATTATCAGTTATAAATATCTAATAAAGCCAGCACCTTAGCTGGCTTTTTATTGTCATAAAAAAGTCACCTAATCTTAATGTTTTTATAGGATCTCTCTAAAAGATTGTGCTAACATACTTTCGCGTTGAGTTTTTGCGTTTCGGGAGAAGGATATTTCAACTATATACCTTAGTTAAAAAGGTTATTATTGATTACCTCAGACGCTACTAGTTTGTGTTATTGGAAACCTTTCTCTGTCTGTACTTTTATAGGTAGAGAGCATTTACTCCGTATAAATCCAAGTGGATAATCCACTTATTACTATTTTTTAATTAATGACCTACGGGAAATGCACACATGTCTGATACAGTTAACGGTAAAGTAAAATTTTTTAACGAATCTAAAGGTTTCGGTTTCATTGAGCAAGACAATGGACCTGACGTTTTTGTTCATTTCAGCGCTATCTCTGGTGACGGTTTCCGTACACTAACTGACGGCCAAGCTGTTTCTTTTACTATCAAGCAAGGACAAAAAGGTCCTGAAGCTGAAAACGTAATTGCTTCTTAATAACTGATTTACTTTAGTTATTAAAGGATCTGAGGATCCGAATAAAAAAGCGGAACAATGATAATTGTTGCGCTTTTTTTTATTTTTAAATTCAACGGTCTATACTATCCTCCCCATTAATAATCACTTTCAACTGCAAAATTAAAAAGCTCTGCTACACTCTTTAATGTAAATTAATTGATAACAAGAAGTTAATTAAAACATAAAGGGAATTAATATGAATCTGTACGCCTTAAAAATATCTGTTAGATATATTCTACTTACGTTAATAATATTCTTAATCCCCATCACTAGCCAAGCCTCTCTCATTTTCATCAATGAAATTCATTATGATAATAGTGGCGCAGACAAAGATGAGTTTGTTGAAATTGCCGGTACAGCAGGTTTGAACCTATTAGACTGGTCATTACAATTTTATAATGGGAGTACGGGGTATCTTTATAAAACCTACACAATTGATGATGTTACATTTGGCGATACCAACAATGGCTTTGGTTTTTTAGCTTTCGAGGTGAGTGGTATTCAAAATGGGTCTGCAAACGGTATTGGAGATGGAATAGCAATAGTTGATAGTAATGATCAGGTTTTGCAGTTTATCTCTTACGAAGGAGCTTTTGAAGCTAAAGATGGAGCCGCTTTAGGTATCCTGAGTAATAATATCCCAATCAGCCAAAGTAGCTCTCCTGAAGATAAATCAATGCAATTAACGTCAAGTGGTTATAACTACAATGATTTTGAATGGGCTTTAGAAGATAATACTTATGGCAGTAAAAACATTGGTCAGAGTTTTATTAATGATCAATCCCCTATTACAGTACAAGTTTCAGAACCAAACCTGCAAGTATCTTTCATACTATTGATAATATTATTATTTTTAAGTAGAAAAAGAGTCAATATCTCGAAGATAAAATACAGGACAATAGATTGATAAAATCCTTTTCATGAATAAAATGAGTATTCATGAAAAGTATTATTTTTTATAACGAAGCTTGAAAGATCAACTGTCTACATTCCAGCTATAGCGTAATTTCATCAGTGATTAAATCAACAAGCGCTTCAATATGCTTTTCATCAATATTTAAAGCTGGGATGTAATGATAGGTTTCACCACCTGCACCCAAAAATATATCACGCGTTTCATGCTCTAATTCTTCTAACGTTTCTAAACAATCCGCGCTAAAAGCAGGGCTAATAATAGCGATATGTTTATGATCACTAGCAAGTTCAATCAGTGTTGCGTCAGTATACGGCTGTAACCACTCAGCTTTGCCAAAACGTGATTGAAATGTCATGACAAAGTCATCTTCACTAAACCCTAACGATTCCATTAATAGGCGCGTAGTTTTTGCACAAAAACAATAATAAGGGTCACCCTGCTCGAGAAAGTACTTAGGCATACCATGAAATGATAGTACCAATTTATCAGGCTTACCGTGCTCTTCAATATGTTTATTTACACTCAGAGCTAAGGCATCGATATATTTAGGATTGTCATGGTAACCACTAATAAAACTTAAGCTCGGTATCCAGCGCCAAGTCTTTATTTTATTTACAATAGCATCAAAACTTGAACCAACAGTTGGCCCTGCATATTGTGGATAAAGGGGTAATGCGACTATTTTACTCACCCCTGCAAGTTGCAATCGGTCTAATGCATCATTGATCGTAGGTTCCCCATAACGCATAGCCAATTCAACTTTTACATCATCGCCATATTTTTCAGCAAGCTCTTTAGCCACGGCTTCTTTTTGCTGTTTACTTATGACAAGTAAAGGAGAGCCTGATGGAGTCCAAATACTTTCATATAGTTTGGCTGATTTTTTTGGCCTAACGCGAAGAATAATGCCATGTAAAATTATCAGCCAAATAATTCGAGGTATTTCAACCACACGAGGATCAGACAAAAACTCGCCTAAATAACGCCTTAAAGCAGAAGCGGTAGGGGCTTCAGGTGTACCAAGATTGGTAAGTAACACACCAACTTTGGCTTTTTTATTATGAATTTCTTTGGTACGGCCGTGAAAACGTCCAGTAAATTTAGGCATGAACTCGATACTCTATTGTGTTTGATGACGACAAAATTACGACTGATTAATATACTCAATTAGACTAAAACATCATACAGCTAGAAGCTAAGCATGATGTTTTAAACAGCCAAAGAAAATATGACTTTATTGAAATTACGGTACTATACTACTAATCACTAAATCTAATGGCTCTGTAGTGTTAACGAGCACATTGTTAAGTTCAGCTTTGTAATCGCCTGAATTAATGCCTGCCCCACCTTTTGCAGAAAGAACCGCATAAATATGTACCGAATCTACATCGCTAAGTTTAGCTTGCGGTGTCATTGCACGAGAATCATTCAGTATCACTGTTATCGGTAATTCACTTGCTAATATCTTAACTGCTGCAAGCGGCATACGACCTCGTGATGTATCTGAAGATATCGCATAAATGAATACTGTTTTGTCACTTTCTTGTGATAATTTTTTTAATATTTCATCACTTAATTTAACATTAACCGTTAATTGAGGCCCAGCTGCAGACTGCTCTTTTTTACTTGATTGAGTATTTGCTGCATCAGGATTTGCAAGGCGAGCTTTTGCTTCATCAATGACTTCGATTAACGCTTGTTTGTTCACATTTTGTTTATCTGAATCAACAACACGCTGCCAATGAGAAATAGCGACTTCATAATTACCCGCAATAAAGTTATGCATTCCTAATAATATATTGGTTGAAGGATCATTAGGATCAATCGATAATGCTTGGTCAATAAAACCTTGCACCGTACTATCAATTTTTTGCTCATTTTTATAGTAGATTGCTTGCGCTTTGGCGCCAAAAACATCGGCTTGCGGACCTTCTATACGTAATACTTGATCATAAGCTTTTAATGCACCACCGAACTCTCCAACACTTACTAACGACTGCCCTAATCGATACCAAGCATCCGAATTTTCAGGTTCAGCTTTAGTCAATTGCATCAATTGTTTAATTTGGTTTATCGCTTGCTGTTCAGGATTCGTCGACTGTTGCATTGGTGCCTGCGCAGTCATAGTGGTCAACTTTTCATAAGTACCAATTTCACTATACAAATAAAAGCTAAAAGCTAAAATAAAAACAGATAAACCGACAGGCCAAGCAATACTCATAATTTTAGTGTCTTGAGTATTTTTGCTTTCAAGATCCTGATTTTCCATATCTTGCAATAAAGTGTTATCAAGTTCTGTTAATAAATACTGATAGTTTTCGTCATCAATATTCTCTTGCTCAAAATCTTTTTCTATTTCTGCTTTATGCTCGTGATATAAACGTACATTGGTTTCATCTCGCTGAGTGTCATCAATAGAAATATTGTTTTCTTGCTGTTTTATAAAAGGTGCCCACACTACTGCTAGTATCAGTAACAAAAAAGCAATAATGATAAAAATTAATTCCATGATACAGCCTTATTTATGCTTTAGAATTTGATCAAGTTTATCTTTTTGATCATTACTTAAGGGTTTTTGAGCGTTTTTCACTGGTTTCCTTCGAAGAACGAGGACAACAACAATAACACCAACAATTAATAACCCTGCTGGGCCATACCATAAAAGATAAGTTAAACTAGAAACTCTCGGACGATATAAAACAAACTCACCATAACGTGACACCATAAAGTCAACAATTTCCATGTCGGCTTTACCTTGTTGAAGCATGTCATAAACTTCTCTGCGTAAATCAGCAGCAATCGGTGAATTAGAATCAGCTAAATTCTGATTTTGACATTTAGGGCAACGTAATTCTTTATTGAGTGCATTAAAGCGAATTTCTGTAACCTTATCGTTAAAAACATAAGTATCAACAGGCGTAGCTAAAACCAATGAAGTAAAGAACGTAAGTATTGCTATAAAAGCTATAACTAAGTATTTATTAAGCATGACTACCTGGTTCCATTGTTTTGTGATGAGGCTAAAAATTCTGCTTCTATTTGTACAATAAGCGGTTCAAATTCATTTTTCCAAATTTCTGGATTTAGCGGGCCTGCAAACCGCTTACGAATAATATTGCTGTGGTCGACAACAAAAGTTTCAGGCGCAGCGTAAACACCTAAATTAACGCTAAGCTTTCCCTCTTCATCAAAGGCTGAAAACTCATAAGGATTACCTAATTTAGTTAACCACTTAGCGGCTTGATCTCGCTCATCATCATAATTTAAACCGTAGATAGTAAAGCGGCTTGTATTAGATAATTTGTTTAAGTAATCATGTTCATAACGACATGACGGACACCAAGTACCCCAAACATTCACTAGTTTGATACCGGGTTTAAAGTCCGCGGTTGTCATAGTTTGCGAAGCGTTTAGCACTGACGTTAAAGAAAATTCTGGGAATTTTTTACCGATCAGCGCAGAAGGTAGTTCTGTAGGATTAAGCGATAGTCCCCTGAATAAAATTGCACCTAGTGCAATAAATAAAATAAGCGGAATAAAGCGAATTAACTTACCCATTAAGCATTTCCTTCATTACTGGTTGCTAATTTATCAACAGCTGCTGCTCTCGACGAATCTTTCTCTGCCTTAGTCATCACTTTTTTACGACGGTAGCGTTTATCTAATATCGCTAAGAAACCACCAATTCCCATGAATATTGCGCCTAACCAAATCCAACGAACAAAAGGCTTGTAATGAATACGAATTGCCCAAGCGTTACCAGAAAGAGGGTCGCCCAATGCAACATATATGTCACGGAATAAACCTGGGTCAATGCCTGCTTCAGTCATTCCCATCGTTTGTACTAAATACGTACGACGTTCAGGTTTTAAAAGCGTCACAAAATCGCCATTATCATAAACTTCAATTTGACCTTGTTCAGCGCTGTAATTTGGCCCTTTTACTTGTTTAATACCTTTAAAAGCAATTTCGTAGTTTGTATTGTCAATGTTAACTTTTTCATTGACGTTCATCCTTACATTAGTTTCACTTTCATACATCGAAACCAAGGTAACACCCACAATCGTTATCGCTATCCCCATATGAGCAACAGTCATTCCCCATTGGCTTAACGTCAATTTAGAGAAATTCCATTTATCACGACCTGAGTTCACTTGATTTAATAATTCTTGCATAACGACAAGAAAAACCCAACACGCTAAGCCAACGCCCATAGTCACTAAGGCTTCAAACTTCCCACCGTATAAAAAGGGGAATGCTACACCTACTATAATGCTGATCACAAGTGGGCTTACCATTTGCTTACGTAATTCACCTTGCTTAGCTTTTTTCCAGCGAATTAACGGGCCAATACCCATTACAACAAACAGCAAACTCATTATCGGCACAAATACCGCATTAAAATACGGAGGTCCTACAGATATTTTACCTAAGCCCATTGAATCAACGAGTAATGGATACAAAGTTCCTAACATTACAGTAACGGTTGCAACCACTAAAATAATATTACAAACAAGCAGTGCTGTTTCACGAGAATATAGAGCAAAACGGCTAAACGTTTGAACGGTACTGGCTCTGAAAGCATAAAGCGTTAATGAACCACCAACCGCTATTGCCAGCAATAATAGAATAAACATGCCACGACCAGGATCAGCTGCAAATGAATGCACTGACGTAATAACACCTGAACGTACTAAAAATGTACCTAATAAACTTAAGCTAAAAGCAAATATTGCCAGTAACACAGTCCAGTTTCTGAATGTGCCACGTTTTTCAGTAACCGCTAATGAGTGAATAAGTGCTGTTCCGACAAGCCATGGCATGAAGGAAGCGTTTTCAACAGGATCCCAAAACCACCAACCGCCCCAACCAAGTTCGTAATACGCCCACCAACTGCCTAAAGCGATACCTAATGTTAGGAATATCCATGCAGCAACAGTCCAAGGTCTTGCCCAGCGGGCCCAAGCGGCATCTAATTTGCCACACATTAACGCAGCAACGGCAAAAGCGAAAGCTACAGAAAATCCAACATAGCCTAAATAAAGCATAGGAGGATGAATAATTAGCCCGATGTCTTGAAGAAGAGGGTTTAAATCGCGACCTTCAGTCGGCACCATTGGCCATAAGCGTTCAAACGGATTTGAGGTTAATATAGTAAATAACATAAACCCAACGGCTATCATGCCGAGAACGGCTAAAACCCTTGCAACAAATGCTTCATCAATGCCTTTACTGAATTTAGCTACAGCAGCTGTCCATGCGGTTAAGGAGAAAACCCAAAGCAGAAGAGAGCCTTCGTGCCCGCCCCATACTGCGCTAATTTTAAAATAGTAAGGTAAATGAGAATTAGAATGACCCGCAATATATTTAACAGAGAAATCATCGATGACAAAACTCCAACCCAATATAATTAGACTGATGGCTGTAAAAGCAAACATGCCAAAGGTTAAGGGTTTAGCATAACCCACTAAGCGTTGTTGATTACTTGCCAAACCTACTAATGGAATAATGCTTAAACAAATAGCAAAAGCCAAACTTATAATCAGGGCGAAATGTCCTAACTCAGGGAGCATTACTTCAGGGGTCATTGTTTTCTCCGATTTAGTGTACACACTAAATACAAAAATTTATCGATAAAAGACGCCTTTAACTTGGCGCTTTAGTGAGTTTAGTTTTTCAATTAGCAACAAATAACGAGGTACAGAAAAACAATTCAAACTAAAAATTTTGGTAATTCTAGCACTATATCATGTGTAATTTCATCAATGTAAAAAGAAAATGGATGATTAATTTTCTCATTTCTAGGGCTAGCCTTTACTGTGCGATATAGTATGATAATACCCGACTTGATATTACGATCTAAATCAACTATTTATACCGTACATTACGATAACATTCAGTTTATAAACTTGGTGTGAAGCTAACGTATAATAATTATTCAAAAAGTGATTCTATTGGAAAATTCTCTAAGTACCCAATCACCAAAAGATAAAACAAATAATCAAGTACTGCTATCGGCAAACGGGCTGACTTGTATTCGTGAAGACAGAATATTATTTGAAGCTCTTAACTTTTCAGTATGTCGTGGTGATGTTATACAGGTGGAAGGTCCAAATGGATCAGGTAAAACAAGCTTATTGCGTATTTTAGCCGGATTATCACAACCATATGACGGAACAGTATTATTTAAAGAGCAAAATATTGTAGAGCAACAGGATGACTTTCATCAAAACCTCTTGTATTTAGGTCATTTACCTGGCGTAAAAGGTGAAATGACGGCTCAAGAAAATCTAGAATTTAATCTTACTTTGCATGGCAACGATAGTTCAAAAGCTGAAGAGACATTAGAAAAAGTAAACTTGTTAGGCTTTGAAGATGCATTGGCTTCGCATTTAAGTGCAGGACAGCATCGTCGAATTTCTCTCGCACGTTTATGGCAAAGTAAGGCACCTATTTGGATATTAGATGAACCTTTTACCGCAATCGATAAAAATGGTGTAGAACAGTTAGAACAATTATTTTTAGCACATGCTCAGCGTGGTGGCTGTGTAATATTAACGACGCACCAAGATTTATCATTTCATGAAGACAAAGTGAAAAAAATCACTTTAGATTACCGGTTTTACTAGAGTTAATAGCATGATACCCGATCAAAATTTGTCATATAGATCTGCTTTCAATTTAATTATCAAGCGAGATCTCACGATTGCTTTTCGTCATCGAGACGATATTATCAATCCGTTATTATTTTTTATCATAGTCGTAACATTGTTTCCATTGGGTATAGGTCCTGAATCTACAACGTTATCTCGAATAGCCCCAGGTATAATTTGGGTTGCAGCTTTACTTTCTACGTTATTGTCATTGGATCGATTATTTAAATCAGATCACGAAGACGGTTCATTAGAACAAATGATGCTGAGCCCCCACCCTATTTTTATATTAGTGTTGGCAAAAATCATTGCACATTGGATGGTAACAGGCCTTCCCCTTATATTTATTGCTCCGTTGCTCGCCGTGCTTTTACACTTGAATGAAAATAGTTACAGCGCATTAATGCTAACGTTGTTGTTGGGTACGCCCATATTAAGTTTACTTGGGGCAATAGGTGTTGCACTAACAGTAGGACTTAAGAAAGGTGGTGTATTACTTAGCTTATTAGTTTTGCCCCTTTATATTCCAGTACTCATATTTGCGACTAGTGCCATAGATACTGCGGCAATGAACTTACCCTACGGCGGACAACTTGCTATAATTGCCGCACTGTTTTTTGGGTCTTTAACCCTAGCCCCATTTGCTGTGAGCGCAGCGTTAAAAGTGAGTACTAACTAATGTGGAAATGGCTACATCCTTATGCGAATCCTGAAGTGTCATATCACTTTGTAGGCAAGCTATTACCTTGGATTTCAAAAATTACAATTGCCCTACTTGCCATAGGTATTGTTTGGGCACTCGTTTTTGCCCCTGCAGATTACCAACAAGGCGACAGTTTTAGAATATTTTATATTCATGTCCCAACCGCAATTTTATCCATGAGCATATATATGGCCATGGCAACAGCAGCTTTTTGCAGCTTGGTATGGCAATTTAGACTTGCTGATGCATCAGCAGCGGCAATGGCTCCAGTAGGAGCAGTAATTACCGCAATCGCATTATTTACCGGTGCCGCTTGGGGTAAACCTATGTGGGGAACGTGGTGGATTTGGGATGCACGTTTAACCTCTGAACTCGTGCTGCTTTTCCTCTACTTAGGGGTAATTGCTTTACATAATGCTTTTGAAGATAAAAATCTTGCGGGTAAAGCGGCCGGTATTTTATCGCTCGTTGGTGTCGTCAATATACCTATTATTAAATATTCAGTTGAGTGGTGGAATACCCTTCATCAAGGAGCAACCGTCAGTAAAATGAGTGCTCCTTCGATGAGTATGGATATGTTTTGGCCATTTGTTATTTGCTTTTTAGGTATAGCAATGCTCGTTACCTTTGTTATTTGTATCCGTTTTCGCACTGAGATATTATCGCGTAATGGCATGCGTCCCTGGGTACGAACATTAATTACCGCAGAAGGAACTAAATAATGCAATTTGATAGTATTTCAGCATTTTTAGATATGGGTGGATACGGATTTTTCGTATGGCTATCTTACGGAGTAAGCGCTTTTCTATTAGCCGCACTCGTGTATAGCAGCCATAATAATCATGAAAAAGTCAAAAATAAAATCGCTCAACGTATACAGCGAGAAGTGAAATTACGTAAAGCTGCTGAGAAGTCTTCAGCTGAATCAAAGAAAACTGATGATAAAAGTTCAGTTGCACAAGATCTATCCAAAAACTCTAATAAGGTTGTTTCATGAATCCCCGTCGTAAAAAACGTTTAACCATAGTAATTTCTATTTTAGTTGGCCTTAGTTTCGTTGCCGGATTAGTGCTTTATGCCCTAAGCCAAAACATAGATCTATTCTACAAACCCTCAGAGATATATCAGGGTAAAGACGATAGCGGTATTAAACCTATTGACGGTCAACGTCTTCGTATTGGTGGTTTAGTTGTGCCGGGTAGTGTTAAACGTGATCCAACAAGTTTAGACGTAACATTTGAACTGGTTGATATGAGAATGCCCATTGTATTTAATGCTTCTGATCCTGTCATTAAAGTGCATTATGATGGAATCTTGCCCGATTTATTTCGTGAAGGACAAGGCATTGTTGCTAACGGCGTACTTGTTGATGGTAACTTCATTGAAGCATCAGAAGTATTAGCTAAGCATGACGAAAACTATATACCTAAAGAACTAGCTGATGACATGGGCGAAAAACATGCAAAGCCAAGTTATACTAAAGAGCAGTTAGAAGAAAAGAAATACTAATAAAATAGATAACGATAAAGCGTCACAGAAATAGCGTTAAACGCTTTATTTTTGTGGCGCTTTTTTAATTCAAACCCTAGCCGTTTAATTAAGAAGGTTAATAATTACTTTAAAACTATTAGCTAAATTTCAACGAGTACTATTCCCCCTCAAACACTTCAATAATATTTTAAAACACAATAAATTTATCCATTAATTAATCGACGTTATAAGATTCCTTAAATGATTTTTGTGGTTGTTATTGCCATAAACTTGCCAATTGTTATTTTTATGTTTATAACTTGTTAACAGTAATGTGTGATAAACGCGACATTACATGTAAATGGAGTTAGCTTTCAAACATAATATTTATTCTACGTAATGCCAGATACCAGAATTTATTAAGTGAATTCGATGCATGAAAATACATAGCTTGTTTGATTTGAAGTTAAAGGAGATACAATTAAATGCTTTATCTTTTGTTTAGCTCTTCGTATTTAATAAAAAAATAAAAAAATAAAAATAAGATGAATAAAATGAAAAATAATAAATTATTATGTTTAGGTATATTTTTCACTACAATATATAGCAGCCACAGCATGGCGCAGGACCATGTCTCGAAATACACATATGATGCTCGTGGCCGGCTTGTAAAAGTCACAGATGGCTCTGCAAATCAAGTGAACTATACGCTTGACGATGCAGGTAATCGACTCAATTTGTCGGGCGGTTCTACCCCAACAACCCCTGACCCAGTAACGCCAGCACCTGTTTTACTCCCAATTATTACAACTTTCAATAGCCCGTCTAGCGTAAACAGATCTGGTGCTTATATAACGATTAGTTGGACATCTACAAATACAACGCATTGTGCATTAGCTGAATTTGGTGACTACAGTAGCTACCCCAGTTTATCCACATCAGGCACTCAATCTATACGCATTTATGAAGATACCGCCATCACATTAACTTGTTATAAAGGCAGTAATTCTGACTCAAAGGCTCAACTTATCAGAGCTGATTTAGGTGATGGAAGAGCAGTATTTTAAGTGAGTTATAGAGCGCCTTTGCTTAAACAAAGTTTACTTTATTATTCACAACAATTAAATAAACACCGTTGCAAAGCCAATAACATCTCAGTTAAACACATATTAACAAAGACATAGACTAGTGACACTTACGATAAAAGTGATATGTCGAAAGGGAAAAACAATGAAAAATATGATAAAAAAGATAGTTCTCCTCCTGATAATTTTTTATGTACCATTTACGTTTGCACAAGAAGATCATCAATACATTAAACCGTTAGCAATAGCCACAGACATCAATGGTGTAGACCTCGTGTCGGGCAAATATTATCCTCAGTTGCCCACCATTAGTATACCTGCAGCTCCGCGATTATCCTTTCATACCATTCAAAAGTTTGAATCTAAAATTGAGGCTACATGGGCTTCAAAATCACTTGATATCGACATGTACGATGCCGTAAGTTTCGATGACTTCAGTGATAAAGATTGGGAACAAGTGCTAACAATACGAAAAGAAAATTATTCAGTAACCTTTGGCGGTAACACATCTGAATTTTTTGAATGTAGTGATGAAGATTGTATTCCAGCAAGAAACACAGGTTCCACTTTGTTCGGTAATATGAGTGGCCAAACCTTTAAATATACCCAAGGTAAATCAGGCATTGTTATTGATTACAATGTTAAAGCAGGCTCTTACCCAATAGGTCAACATTATACGAATGGTACCTTTTACGCGAATAAAATAACCTACCCTGATGGCGAAACAATTACCATTGCGTACGATGTAGACACGCCCTATTACAACCATCGTCCAGCTTCAGCGACCAGTAACTTAGGTTATAAAATGTCGTTCACTTACGCTTCTAATTCGCATGGTTCTAGCTGGGCTGCACTGTCTAGAGTCACTATTGTTAAAACAAGCGCGCCCAATACAATACTCGCTGAAAATAATTATTCGCACGCTAATAGCACGGTCTCTGACAAATTAGGCCGAACATGGGATTACAGTGGCTTTACTAATAGTACTTATTTAGAAGACCATGCTAGAAACTTTACCTATAAACGCCCAACCAATAACTATAACAGCATTGCTGTTAGCTCAGCGACTCGAGCTTATGATGATGAAACACATAATTATTTTGTAACATCGGTTACACGTGATGGGCAAACATTTAATTATACGTATACCCCAACATCAGGAAGTAACTACGACCCTTTAAAACAATTTACACAAATAAAAATCACTGGGCCTAACAGCTATAAGCGTACGATTAAGCTGAAGGTATATTCGGATGACAGTAAAACACAGCAAATAACTAATGTTATAGACAGCTTAGGTAATGACACGTCCTATGAATATAACAGTGATAAAACACTAGATAGTATTACTTACCCAGAAGGCAATAAGGTTGAACTGTTCTATGATAACAATGGTAACCTCGCATCAAAAAAGGTAATAAGTAAGCCAGGTTCAAGTATTGCTGATATAACAACTATCGCAAATTACAACCTAAACTCATGTATAGGTTTACAGTGTTTTAGACCCACTTACACAATTGATGCAAACGGTAATCGCACCGACTACACCTTTGATGCTGACCATGGCGGCATGTTAACGAAAATTGAGCCTATCGCAGATAGTGGCATGCGAAGAATAACCACTAATACTTATACTATTATTAATGGCTTTAATCGTCTCACTAAAACCTCTGTTTGTGGTTCGTCAGAGTGTGGCACAAAACATGAGCAAATTACCGAATATGGCTACAAGGTAGGCGACAACGCCAACCTGCCAAAAACTATTACTCAAACCAATGGTATTAATAGTTTGCGTCAAACGACCACTTATAACTATGATAATGCAGGTAACACATTATCAGTAGATGGCCCTTTGGCAGGCACTAATGATGCTACATATGCTCGTTATGACCAGATTGGTCGAAAAACATGGGATATAGGGGCTGTAAATCAAAAAGGTTACCGTGCAGCAACAAAAACCACTTACCGTAGCCAAGACAACCAAGTTGCCAAACTTGAAAGTGGTATATTAACATCGGCGACAAGCACTAACCTCATCATTAATCTCAGCACAGACAATGACTTTAACAGTCTTGGCTTGCTTACTAAAACGCAATTAATATCAAGCGTTATAGAACCGCCACTAACGGTGAATACTACAGAGAAAGTAACTCAAACAAGCTACGACACACTTAATCGTCCTCAGTGTATCGCTACCCGTATGAATCCATTGATATTTACCAATTTACCTAGCTCTGCTTGTACATTAGGTGAAGAAGGGGAATTTGGGGCAGACCGCATTACTCGACATTATTACGATACCTTATCTCGACCAACTAAAACTATTTCGGGTTATGGCACTACTGCTGCAGGTATCGACATTGAAATAGGCTATACCCGTAATGGTAAAGCTGACTGGAAAAAAGATGGTAACGGCAATAAAACTGACTACCGATATGATGGTGTTGACCGTCTTGATAAAACAACCTATCCCGATTATAGCTACGAAAGTAATACGTTTGACGCCAACAGCAATCTAAAAACATGGCGTAAACGTGACGGTAAAACATTGACACACCACTATGATGCAATTAACGCCAAAACAAGTACGGCTGTCCCAGGGGAATACACCTTAAACTTTGATTACGACGGACTCGGACGCCCAAAGCTGTCAACACGCCATAACAGTTCGGTTGGTTACACCTATGATGACTTAGGACGACTTAAAACCACCACCACCAACGGCAGAGCACTCACCTATGAATATGATGACGCGGGACGTCGCAGTAAGCTAAAACACCCTGATACTTTTTATGTGAACTATGCTTACGACAGCACAGGCGCCTTAACGTCCATAAAAGAAAAGAACAACAAAGTATTGGCCAGTTATGGTTATGACAATTATGGCCGTTTAACGACAGTTAACCGTAATAACGGTAGCGGTGCTGTTTCATCGTTGGGCTATAATAATGCAGGGCAAGTGCAAAACTTTGACCATGTCAATATTAACAATGCAAGCTTTAAATATAACCCTGCGAGCCAAATTGTGAATCGCGTGGTGAGTAACGCCAACTTTCAAATGAAAATTCCAACCATTAACCAAGAAAACTACGAGGTAAATAACTTAAACCAATACGACAGTGTGGGTAGTCAAAACATTAGTTACGACAACACAGGCAACTTAACTAACTTTAATGGTTGGGTATATAACTACAATGCGCACAATCGTCTTACGTCAGCAGCAAGGTTAGGCCAATCACTGGCATTAACTTACGACCCTACAGGACGATTAGAAAGCTCAAGCCTTAACGGCAGTAAAACTAACTTTTTATACGATGGTGATGAGCTTATTGGTGAATACAACAGTAGCGGCACTTTACTTAATCGTTATGTGCACGGCATAGGTACTGATGACCCGCTGGTATGGTATATTGGCTCAGGCACCACTAATACCCGTTATTTACTTGCCGATGAACGCGGCTCTATTGTTGCAGAAACCAGTAGTACAGGTGGTATCAGTAGAACTCATCAATATGGGCCTTATGGTGAGCCGATGAACAACAGTACCTCGCGTTTTAGGTACACAGGGCAAATATTGTTGCCGGGCACTGAGTTATACTATTACAAAGCACGGATTTATCATCCAAAGTTAGGTCGATTCTTACAAACTGACCCGATTGGCTATGAGGATGGGATGAATTGGTATGCCTATGTTGGGAATGATCCGGTTAATATGGTTGATCCAACTGGAGAACATAGAGAGAGAGGAGCCGGTGCCGGTGCATTAGTAGCAATAATTCTAGAAGTTACAGGTTTGATTTCTCCTGAAACTTCACAAGCTATGATAAATGATGCTACTGGTACTAAGGGGAAGCGTGGTCCAAAAATTATTAAGGTTAGTAAAAGTAAACACCCCGAAAGTGCGAAGCATATTGAAGATGCGCAAGCGGCTGGTCAGCCAAGTACCTTGACAGTAAATAGGGCTAATGCTAAGAAAAATAGAAGAGCCTCTCTAAAAAAAGTAAAGACTGAAGCAGGAAAAGATAGAGATGAATATCCACCTGCTATGTTCGATGAAGGTGGTTCTGGGGCGAGTGTTAGAAAAATAAATAGTGGTGATAACCGAGGCTCTGGAGCAAGTATGGGGGCCCAATGCAGAGGTGTTGCCTGTGGGACAAAGGTCGAAATAAAGGTTGTAGATTAAAGTATGTATGAATATATAAATAAATTGGTTTCTATTTCAAGTGTTCCCTTTAATAATGGGGAGCCTGCATTGGATCCTATGTCGATTAATCTAGCAGGAAGTTTAGCTGAAGAACTAGCGATACTATTGAGTGAAAAAGATGGTTTTTATGCTTTTGAGTTGGCACTAAGAGTTTTTTCATCAAGAAATTCAGAATGTTCAATAGGCATAAAAGAATGGAATTGTAAAAGCTTATGGGCAGCCAATTATAAGCATTTAGTTGATGATTGCTTATTTTTTGCCGAAGACGTTTTTGGTGGGCAATTCTGCATAAAGGACAATGCAATATACTCTTTTGATCCAGAAACTGGTGACTTGGAGCAAATGGCAACCAGCATTGATGAGTGGGCTAAAATCATACTAGAAGACTATGATTACTGGACTGGTTATAGTTTGGCTCATGAATGGCAGGAAATAAACGGTCCACTTGGGCATGAAATA
>ENA-OSET01001220-OSET01001220.1-sediment-metagenome-genome-assembly--contig:-NODE-1220-length-26956-cov-22.486365_pt1 | contig 26956 bp, 13 predicted proteins | sample MGYA00237882_ERZ534229 | MGnify/ENA primary metagenome ERZ534229 (study PRJEB26408, sample SAMN06266212) | sediment metagenome | isolation source: Hudson Canyon methane seep mesocosm | place... | reverse complement strand
AGCAGGGGGATTTCAACCTTACTTATGAGTGGAATAATGCTACTGCAAGTGTGGGAGGCGGAATTTCAATTGAAAATGATTATGAGTCCCGTTTTGTTAATTGGGGCGGGACGCTGGATCTTAATAGTAAATTAACAACATTAAGCTTTAATCAGAGTTATACCAATAGTACTACTTCTGCATTACTAGATCATGATGCTATTCCATATTTGAATAGGTTTGCCTATGAAGACCAGATAGTGGGGACCTCTCCTAAAGTAAGAGTAAGTGTCCACAGTACACTGTTTGGTGAAAGAGAGGATTGGTCTACTGGTTTTGGTATTACTCAGGTATTAGGTAAAAATTCACTTATTGAAATCAGTGCGAACTATACTCGTAGTAAAGGGTTTATGGAAAACCCTTATAAGGCTGTTTATGTGTTTTATGTTAATCCAGCAAATGTAGTTGCTCCAGGAGTATTAGGTGGAGGAGTTATTGCGTACCTTGAAGAGAGGCCAGATGAAAGAAACCAATGGACAATTAACACTCGGTTTGTTCAACATATTGAACCATTGAATGCTGCTTTAAATATTAATTATCGCTTTTTTGATGATGACTGGGGAATTAATGCGCATACCCTTGAAGCTGATTGGGTGCAACCTTTAGGGCGTGGATGGACTATTACTCCAACAATCCGCTATTATTCACAAGATAGAGCAGATTTTTATCATCCCTATTTAGTGACCAAAAAAAGGAAGACTAATAATAAGGCTGAGGATTATGCCAACATTCCTGAACAGTATTTTTCTAGTGACCATCGCTTATCAGGTTATGGTGCGTTAAGTGGTGGACTGGTATTAAGCAAGCAATTTTCCAAAGGTGTTAGTCTGGAAATGGGTTTTGAATATTATACTCATGAAGGCGCGTTAAAATTAGGGGGGGATGGAGAAGATGATTATGCAGATTTTAGATCATATTCTGCTAATGCTGCTTTAAAAGTGGATTTATCAACCGTTGGTCGAAGTATTGCTTATAGTGACCATGTGCATAATCATATGGATCACGGTGCTCCTGCACCGGCAGGTGTGATGTCTGCACATATGCTAGGAAATGCTGGTGAATGGATGATAGGGTATAAGTATATGTATGGTCGTCAGGCGGGCGATATGTTGCAAGGAAATAATAAAGTCAGTGATAGTGTTATCCTGGCGTCTGATTCCAACTGTGGTGGTAGTCAGTGTTATGTGGCTACAGATGATATGACCATGCATATGCATATGTTTAATATTATGTATGCACCCACTGATTGGTTAAACTTGATGTTGATGCCTACGTTTGTTGATATGAGCATGAATATGCGTAGCCTGGATGGTGCGCCATCACCAGGGGCAGCTTCAGGAGCTGCTACAAATAATTATGCAGAAGTCGTCCATGCTAATCATGAGCATATGACAGGAGGGCTAGGAGATACCAATATATCTGCATTATTTAAATTGTATGACAATAATACTCATCATTTACATTTAGGACTTGGTGTCAGTGCACCAACAGGTGATGTGAAAATTGAGTTGAGAAGAACACATACAGTTGATTTGGGTATGATCCACTACGGTATGCAATTGGGGAGTGGTACCTGGGACTTTACGCCAAGCTTAACATACACAGGGCAACTCAATAAGTGGTCTTGGGGTGCGCAAGCAAGCGGAATAAAAAGGCTAGAACGCCAAAATGAAGTTGGTTATCGTTTAGGCGATATGTTTCAGTCTACTGCATGGGGTAGTTATCAGTTGTTAGACTGGTTATCAATGTCTGTACGTGGAGTCTATACCAGTCAAGGGCAATTGCATGGTGAGTACAATAAAGACCATCGACCTATAGGTCCTATGGATTCACCAGAAAGTTATGGTGGTGAGTATTATGATCTCGGTTTTGGGATAAATGCAATGCTACCAACAGGTGATTTGGCGGGTAATAGTTTGAGTGTCGAATGGTTACAGCCGATGGAAGACGACGTTAATGGTTTCCAGTTAGAGAGAGAGGGGGCTTTATCTGTTAATTGGGGTTATGCTTTTTAAACCGTCTATTGAGTCTGTTTTTATCCACTGATTAAATTGTCATCTTTATGTCATGCCAGGATGCTATTTTAAATAATAAGAACCTGGCACTAAACATACAGATGTTAGTTATCTATAATAAAATCTTTTTTATTCTTTATCTGTCTTATCAGAAACTAAATAGAGTTGCGCGTAGCTTTCGTGTGTAAATCATGGTTTACATGTAGGGTGAGACCGTGGTTTTGGGTCATTGGTTAATTCAGCATTTCTAAATATGATTGTTCGGTAAGGTTTTTACCTAAATGCTTAAACATTCTGTTTGATCGCGAGCTATGTATTGGGGAAAGCATTTTGTAAGAGCTGAAGAGATTAGTGAGATAGGCTGTAATAGGGTAGTATAAAAAATGGATACTAGTAGCAAATTTGTTAATGTATGGTTTTAGAGTGAAAATTTATAAAGTTGATCTTGGTTCCCCATAAGATTAAGCTATATAAAACATACAATATCGACGTCATCCCTGCAGGATTCACATTGGGCTTTCCTGCCTCAAAGCCCTTTGAGGTAATGTAAACCTGCTCCCGACAGATTTGTGCTGGTATCCAGTGTATAGGGATGTACAACCTGAATAATTAGCCGGTCCTTGTTTATCAAGTACCCCCATCTCTGGGGCCTGGACCACGGAATTCACTGCCCAGATGATGTATAAATGCAGTGTTAAGGTCAGTGAAAAATGGCTGAGACTCATACGTCATCAGGAAAATTTATAATATTTGAAATCGAATCTAAAAATGAATTTATCGAATAATAAAAACCTGGGGCTATACGCTTCTTTATGTCTAGTGGCTTTATTAATAGGGGTCGTGTTCAGCGATGGTTTGATTAATATGGCTACATACTGGGGAAGGGAGGAGTATAGTCATGGCTATTTAATTCCTGTCATTTCTTTTTGGTTTGTCTGGTCAAATAAAGACCGTCTTTCTCAATATTGTGGAACAGGTAGTTGGGTTGGTATCGGCTTGCTTGTTATTGGCTTGTTTATTGGGTTGATGGGGGAGCTTGCGTCCCTGTATGTAGTCACTCAGTATGCTTTTCTTATTGTAGTGTATGGCTTATGTCTGTCACTAGTTGGCTGGAAAGGGATGCATTTGTTATGGTTTGCTCTGGCTTATTTGTTTTTTATGGTGCCCTTGCCAAATTTTTTGTATAACAATTTATCCTCTCAGCTACAATTGATTTCTTCTCAACTGGGTGTGGCTGTTATCAGGTTATTTGATATCAGTGTGTTTTTACAAGGTAATGTGATTGATCTGGGAAGTTATAAACTGCAAGTGGTTGAAGCTTGTAGTGGTTTACGCTATTTATTTCCGTTAACTAGTTTTGGATTTTTGTGTGCATATTTTTTTCGGGCGCCAATCTGGATGCGCGCTGTTGTGTTTTTAACAACGTTGCCAATTACTGTGTTGATGAATAGTTTTCGAATTGGAATTATTGGTATTTTAGTTGAATACTGGGGAATTGAGCAGGCTGAAGGTTTTTTGCATGATTTTGAAGGCTGGATTATTTTTATTGGCTGTTTAGGTGTTTTGTTTGCAGAAATGTGGTTACTGACACGTTTTTTTATCGCAGACAAGACATTTGCTCAGGTCTTTATAGTTGATGCGGTGGTACAGTTAGAATCTGCAGAGGAGAATATACAGCCGCTTAAGAATAACTCCTTTTTTGGTTTAGCGAAACCCTATGTTGCTGCTTGTATCTTGTTATTATTAATGGTTCCTCTCTCTATTATGGTGGGGGAACGGGAAGATATTACGCCTGAAAGAGAGCGCTTTGCACGTTTCCCGTTGAAAATTGACCAGTGGAAAGGGGTTGATGTTGGAATGGGGCAAGAGTTTATTGATGCACTCAAGTTTGATGACTATATCGTTGGGAACTATTCCAAAAAAGGTGATCAATTACCCGTGAATTTTTATGTTGCATATTATGCTTCTCAGCGTAAAGGTGCTTCTGCTCATTCTCCAAAATCATGTATGCCAGGAGATGGCTGGCGGATAGGTGACTTTGAGCAACGTCAAATTGGGGATCACCAGACCAATAGAGGTGATAAATTAGTGGTTAATAGAGCTGTAATTAGTAAAGGGAGTAGCAGGCAATTAGTTTATTACTGGTTTCAACAAAGAGGTCGAATTATCACTAATGAATACTTGGTGAAATGGTTTTTATTTTGGGATGCCTTGACGCAGCAACGTACTGATGGGGCATTGATGCGGTTAGTTGTGAGCTTGCCTGAAGGAAGTAGTGAGCTGGAGGCAGATAAGAAATTGACTACATTTATGGATTCAGTTTTTCCTAAGTTAGAAAGTTATGTTCCAGGTGTTTAATGATTTGTATTAATACTGCAATGTAATTGAGGCTATAAGGAAAATTTTATCATCTATACTAAACCGTAGTTTGTAAAAAACTTTACCTGCTTTACTTAAGCGTGAGGAGGGGCTGAGGTTTTACTGTCGCAAGTATAGATGCCGAACCTGCTTTACTGTACTCCTGAATTTGTAAGTTAAAAAATAAATGACTTTATTCTTTTCTTTTGTTATCTCTATTGCAATTAGTCTGGTATTGATCCCCCTTTTAATGCGCTATGCCGGCATATTAAATATGCTAGATGAGCCTGGCGAGAGAAAGGTTCATGCCGTCGCTATACCTAGGTGTGGAGGCATAGGCATATCTATTGGCGCCGTTGCTGCTATTTTCTTTTCTGTTCCAATGGAAAGAGAGTTATTGAGTCTAGTACTTGGTAGCGTGGTTATTTTACTGTTTGGTGTTTTAGATGACCGCTTTGAATTGAGCTATAAATGGAAGTTTTTTGGCCAATTTATTGCTGTTTGTGTTGCTATGTCAGGGGGACTCTGTATTACATATGTCCCTTTTTACGGATTGGATCCTGCGACTATTTATTTAACAATACCACTGACAGTGATTTTTGTTATTGGTGTAACAAATGCGGTGAATTTATCGGATGGTCTGGATGGCTTAGCTGCTGGAATTATGCTAATGACATTTTCTGCGATCGCTTTTTTATCTATTGATGGAGATGGTCTTAATGTTGCTGTAATGGCTTTGGCCGTAGCAGGCGGAATTGTAGGTTTTTTATGGTTTAATACCCATCCAGCGATTGTCTTTATGGGTGACACTGGAAGCCAGTTTCTCGGTTTTATGGCCGTTTTTCTTGCTATTTACTTAACTCAACATGTCAACCAGACCTTAAATCCTGCCCTGCCTTTGTTACTGCTTGGCTTGCCGATTTTAGACACTTTATCTGTTATGGTGCGTAGAATTCGGTCGGGAAAATCTCCATTTGCGCCAGATAAAACACATATTCATCATCGTTTGATGCAATATGGTTTTTCACATGCTGAAGCGGTTGGTTCTATTTATATAATTCAAGGGATTTTTTTAGCCTCGGCCTTGAAATTTAGGTATTCTTCCGACCTACTGGTTATCGGTACTTATTTAACAATTTCAGTGACTATCTTATTGTTTTTTGCTTGGGTTACAAACAGTCATTGGCGATTGCATCAAGAGGATGAAGGCAGGGATAGGCGTAGAAGTAGTTTGTTGAGAAGTAATCGATTATTTCAGTTTTGTCGGCATTATATAAATTATGGATTAGCCGTTTTTCTGGCCTCACAATTATATTTTTTAGTTGATAGGGTCTTAGCGATGACAAATGAAACATTTTTGTTAATGCTCTGTGCTTTTTTAGGGTATGTTATTTCCCCCAAAAGCCTGCAAGATATTTGGGTACGTTTTAGTATTTATGTTGCTGCAATATTTGCCAGTTTGATGGGAGCAGAATTTCCAGAAATTAGTATTCATAATCACTGGGTAGTTGATATTTTTTTATTGACTTTAATCGTCGTGGTTTCTATTGCGATTAGAATTACACGTAAAACCAAGTTCAGAATGACAACACAGGATGTATTAGTTTTCTTGTTTGTATTTGCAAGCCTGCTGTTGATTGATTTTAAATGGATTGAACATGTAACGTTTAGATTATTTTGTTTAGTTTATGCTTTAGAATATTTATTACATCGAGAGATTTATAAATTTAGGTTGACGAGGTATCTTGCGGCAATATCAGGGATACTAATTGTTGCTGTTGTGTTGCCAACTTTTTATTTGGGATAAACCTGGATGAAGATTATCTGATGTTTTGTTTTTTAACCTTTGCTAATAAGGTCTGCAAAAAAGTCATAATTATAGTGAGTTACCAATGAGGAAAAAAATGGTCAGTAGAAAGGTTTTAACATTGTGTTTGGGAGTTAGTTTACTGACTTTGACAGGCTGTGATAGTGCAAAAGACAGGGAAGAAAAATATTTTAATAAGGCACAAGCATATTTCGATGATGGTAATTATGAAAAAATGCGGGTTGAATTAAAGAATGTTTTACAAATTAACCCTAAAAATACGGATGCACGTTATTTATCTGCCCTGGTAGCTGAAAACGAACAGGATTGGCGAAAAATGTTTGGTACCTTGCTTGCTGTTGTAGAAGCAAAACCTGATCACTATGAAGCGCAATTAAAGTTAGCCAAGTTATTTTTATTCAGTAAAGATACTGAAAAAGCATCTGAAAAAATTGAGATGGTTTTAACTGCAGAAGCAGAAAACCCAGATGCATTGGCATTAAAAGCGACCATAAAAATGATGAACAAGGATGTGGAGGGGGCCACTGCATTATTAAATAAGGCCTTGGCTACTAAACCTGGTCATTATGATTCATCATTATTATTGATAAGTATTCTGGGGCAGCAGAAAAAAATTGAAGAAGTTAAGCAAATATTAGAAAATTCTTTAGCAGTTAATCCTGATAAATTAAAACTTTCGATGCTTAAAATAAAACTTTTACTGTCTGAAAACAAAAAAGATGAAGTTAATGCTTTATATCAAGAAATAATTCAACGTTTTCCAGAGAATGAAAAGCTATATTATAGTTTTGCACAGTTTTCTATCACTGAGAAAAAAACAGATCAGGCTGAGCAAGTATTGAAACAGTTGGTCGCTCAGTTGCCAGAGAAAGATCAGCCAAAATTTGTATTAATTGATTTTTTAACGCGACAGCGTGGTGTTGAGCAAGCCGAAAAAGAACTGGATTTACTTATTAGTGAAAATCCCGATAACTTTGGTTTCCGCTTTGCAAAGCTAGCTTTATATAAAGGGCAACCAGATAAAATACTGCAGATTCTTGAGCAAATAGTAGAAGATGACAAGCTAGGTGTTGCTGGAATTGATGCTCGGAATAAATTGGCAATATTACATAATTCAAAAGGGAATGAGGCGCTAGCCAGGAAATTAATCGAAGAGGTTATCGAACTGGATTCAAAGAATACCACTGCTCTATTGTTTAGGGCTGGGTTTCTATTAAAGAATAAGGAATTTGATTCGGCAATAGCTGATGCAAGGAGTATTCTAAGAGAAAATCCCGAGTCAGAAAAGGCTTTATTAGTTTTGGCTGTGGGCCAGTTAAAAACGAATAATGTTGAGTTGGCTCAGGAGTCACTTGAAAAAGTTTTATTAATTAATCCTAAAAATTTGATAGCGATTAAAGATTTAGTGCGTATAAAAGTTGCTAAGAAAGACTATGCTGAAGCCATAACTTTACTAGAAAAGGCGCATACTTTATATAAAGAAGACAAGGATATATCTGTTATGTTGGTTGATCTATATGGCAAAGATCAACAGTGGGTTAAAGCTGAAGCAATTGCTAAGGCGTTATTAGAGAGTTCTGAAGCAAAAGAGTTGCCCCACTTTAAATTGGCGCAATTGTATATGGGGCAGAAGAAGTACAAAGATGCAATTGTTGAGTTTAATAAGGTGTTAGCAACCAATCCTAAAGCCGCTGATGTTATCGGTGGTATTGTTAACGCTCATTTAGCTTTAAAGCAGGAAAAAAAGGCTGAAGCATTGTTAGATAATGCCATTGCAGAGAATAAGGATAATGCAATTTTCTTAACTATGCGGGCTGAACTTTATCGTCAAATGAAACAATATTCAGATGCCGAACGATTGTTTAAGCGTGTGATAGAGCTAAAACCACAGATTGAATTAGGGTATAAAAACCTGGCAACTATTTATCAATTACAAAAGGATTTAGATAAAATAATTGAGGTTTTTGAACGAGGTGCTGAGGCAATTCCTGAAAGTGGTTCTTTTTTCATGCAATTAGGTGTTTTAAATACGGTTGCTGGTGATACCAAGAAAGCGATGGATGCTTACCAAAGGTTGTTAGAAATAGTGCCTGGTAATTTGCTGGCTGTTAATAATTTAGCCGCTTTATTAGTAGAAACAAATGAGTCGCAGCAAATTGAAAAAGCAGCTACTCTGGTTGCTGCGCTTAAAGATTCGGAATATGCGGCATTTATTGATACTTATGGCTGGACCAGTTTTAAAGTTGGAAAAGTTGATGAGGCACTCATTGCTTTAGAGTCTGCGGTTAATAAAGAAGGCACTATTCCAGAAATGAATTATCATTTAGCGATGGTTTATATCGAAAAAGGTCGCGTTGAAGAAGCTAAAATGGAGTTAGAAAAAGCACTTGTTGAAGGGGCTTCTTTTAATGGAATTGATGAGGCAAAATCTGAACTGAAACGATTACAGGAAATGTAGTCGAGCTTTGACGTTTAAGCCCTCCTTAGTAACGGAGGGCTTAAGGGAAGCAAATATTTGATTAGTAAAATGCTGATTCCCCCCTTATTCCATATTAGATGATGTATGCTAAGAACTGGTTTGCATTTTTATTTAATGACGTATGTTATTTTAATGCACCATGTAGTTAGCAATCAGTTTTTAGCAATCTTGTAGAAATGCTCTTTTTCAACAAAAGAATAATACTGATTAAAGGCTAGCCTCTGCTAAGGGAGATGAAAAAAAATAATCATCCAATCTTGCTGGTCTTTTTGTCCGCCTTCAGCGAGGTAGCAACAGTTACGTAGCTTGCTATGCGCCTGTTGCCACCCCACTGAAGACAAACAAAAATCCTGCCCAATATCGGACAATTATTTCTTTCCAGCTCCCTAAGCGACAAAAGCTTTCTGAAAAAAAATCCACCTTCTAAGAAGGTGGTTTTGATTTACCCCCTTGAAGGGGGCTTATGTTATCCCGTTATTCTAATCGATTAAATTGAAGACTTATTGCCTTCTTTCTTCCTTGTCTTATATTTGACATACTTAGAGCCTCTCATGATTTTTTCCTCTGCTTACGTCATGGGATAACGCTACAAGGGGTATCATGAATAGACTAACAGGGCAAACGGCATAGCCATTTGTCCAAGCAGTTGAGTAACTGGTTTCAGCCATGAGCGGGCATAGCGTATAAATTTAACGCCTTACTTTCTATGGTTTAATCACCTTTCATTTAATATCCACATTCATATCCATCACAAATATTGATCTACATCAATATTTATAACAACAATTCTAGTAAGATCATCCCGTAGTTTGAAAATTGTAGATACTGAATTTTAGGAATAGTGGATTATGCTTGATAGTTCTATACGTAGTAAAAAATTCAAAAATTTTGAAATTATTCAGGAAATAAAACAATATCTACGTATTAAAGCTCCATGTTTATATGAGGATCCAGAACGTGCGCGCATATTTGAGATGCTATTATGTAAAAGAAACGCGATAAAATCGGCAAAAGTGTCTTCAAACTCCACATCAGTGGATATACAGTTTGACTCCGAAAAACTGTCTCTAGAAAAATTATTTATCTTATTAGATACTATCCTGTCGAATATTGGCTGTAAGGTAAGTAACTCTTTTCAGAACATAAAACCAGGCGTAGTTAGTTCTACCCTGCCTAAACTTGTATCAAGTTTTTTAATCAATGGAATGAAATGTGAATCTTGTGCGGTATCTCTTGAAATAGCTATGAACAGGCACCCTAAAATTAATGATGCTCATGTAGACTTTAAATCTGCAATTCTTAAAATTCACGGGGATTTTTCACATCATGAAATTGTTAATCTCGTTCGTGATACTGGTTTTGAACCAATAACACTATAACTGACTTATATTTAATCTTTTTGTAATTACTCAGCGAAAAAATAATAAAAAACCCTTGACAGGTTTTTCCTGCATTTTTGATATTTTTAACAGAAACCTCAAAAGCAAACTAAATTGCTCTTTGCTAACCCCACCGCTTCGCCTCTGACAAAAGTATAAAAGTAACACCATTGCCTGTAAATGATTTTTTTAATCGCCTTACAATTGCCTGATGTAACGAAAATTTAAGCCTTAAAACCCATGAGATAATAACCCTGTCATTAAAAACAATACAGGGTTTCCGTTGAAAATAGATTCCATCGATGTTGATTCAGCAATCAGTCACGTTAAACAATTACTTGAAACTGAACGAGATATATCGCCTGCACTCAAATCAGCATTGAACGTTATTCTGTTATTAGTCAGCGTATTGTTAAACAGAGTCACTCTGAACAGTAAAAATAGCAGCAAACCGCCATCAAGTGATCCTAACCGAAAAAAAGACAAACGAAGTAAATCCAATAAACCTTCGGGCGGACAAACATCTCATGTTGGCAAAACCTTGTGCAGAATTGATGATCCTGATGAGATTGAGATCATTACGATTGATCGGACGACCTTACCTAAAGGTCGCTATACAGACGATGGTTTTGAAACACGGCAAGTATTTGATATTGATATATCAAGGGTCGTCACAGAGTATCAAGCGCAACGGTTAATCAATGAAAAAGGTCTGCGCTTTGTTGCTCCTTTCCCTAAAGGGATTAACAAGGCTGCACAATATGGCAACGGCATAAAAGCCCATGCGGTTTACCTTTCCCAATATCAGTTACTCCCTTATAAACGAATACAAGAGTATTTTGCTGATCAGCTAGGCATGCCAATCAGTGAAGGATCAATTTATAACTTTAATAAGCAAGCTTATCATCAGTTGGCTAAATTTGAATTGATCAGTAAAGAAAAGCTCATCAATTCACCCTGCCTTAATGTCGATGAAACAGGGATAAATATTAATGGCAAACGCAACTGGTTACATAGTGCATCTAATGACCAGTGGACACACTTTTTTCCTCATGCGAAACGCGGTACAACCGCGATGGATTTGATTAATATTTTACCTCGATATAAAGGCATTTTATGTCATGATCATTGGAAACCCTATTATCACTATACTTGTCTCCACGCACTCTGTAATGCTCATCACCTAAGAGAGCTGAAACGTGCAGGAGAGCAAGACAAGCAAGCGTGGGCATTTGAAATGAAGCAACTGCTTGAAAACATAAACCGAGCTGTCAATGACGCAGGAGGTATGTTGTCCCATGAAGAAGCAGAACACTGGAAAAGACAATATAGCCAATTACTGGCTAAAGCAGAAATTGAATGCCCACCCCCTGAAAAACCCGACAAACCACAAAGGGGCCGCGTTAAACGCAGTAAGGCAAGAAATTTACTGGAAAGGCTTATTAATTTTGAAGCGGATGTCCTGCGCTTTATGATAAATACTGATGTCCCTTTTACGAACAATGCTGCAGAAAATGCCATTCGTATGACCAAAGTTCATCAGAAAATATCAGGCTGCTTTCGGAGTCTCGATGGTGCTGGAATATTTTGTTGAGTGCGGGGATATTTATCAATCTGCCGTAAACAGAGTATCAGTGCAACTCAAGCGATGAGTCTTGTTTTTGAAGGTAACTTGCCTGATTTTTCTTTATAATTTCGTTTTACTATTCAGGTATGCTGAGCAATTACGTTTTTTTAAGCTGTGCTATTGTTAATAGCATGTAAAATAAATGCTTTTAGATTGAATGTTGGTATTGAGTGTTGTTTGGGAGAATGCTAATGACAGAGGATAAGAAACAACTAGTATTAGTTGTCGAAGATAATGAAGACAACAGGGTGTTGATCAGCATGATTTTAAATAAATCTGGCTATCAAACAATATGGGCAGATACGGGGCTTAAAGGTGTTCAATTTGCAGCAGAGCAAGCGCCTGATATTGTGTTATTGGATATACAACTACCCGATATTGAAGGGACTGAAGTATTGCAAAGGATACGGGGTCTGGAAACAGCCGCTGCCAGCGTGCCTATTATAGCGATGACTTCATACGCGATGTCAGGCGATAGAGAAAAACTGTTAGCTGCCGGATGTGATGGTTATATAGAAAAGCCTATAGATCCCTGGCGTGTGATTGCTCAAATCCAGTCGATAGTAGGTCACTCGTAATGAAAGTACTTATCGCTGAAGATACCGAAGATTCACGGATTATGCTGGAGATGGCCCTGAGGGCTGAAGGTTATGAAGTCTTTAGTGGTATCAATGGTATTGAAGCTCTAAACCTTGCACGTTTGCATCAACCCGATCTTATCGTTTCTGATATTCTGATGCCAGAAATGGACGGCTTTGAATTATGTCGACAAATTAAGGCTAATACTGCATTAAAACAAATCCCTTTTATTTTTTATACAGCGACTTATACAGAACGGCATGACGAAGAACTGGCTATCGCATTGGGTGCTTCCCGTTTTCTGATTAAGCCAATGGAACCCCAGCTATTAATGGCGGTTATTAAAGAAGTATTGGCAATATCTAAGGTACATGAGTCACAAAAGCAACAAATTGAAATTGACCAGATGTATCGTTATTCTGTAGGCAGAAAGCTGGATCAAAAAGTTAAACAGCTGGAACAGGAGCAGGCTTTATTAAAAAAGAGTGAGGAAAAATACCGTTGTCTGGTTGAGTCCATTCAAAATTATTATTTTTTCTATAGCCATGATACAGATGGTATCTTCAGTTATATCAGTCCATCGATAAAGCTTGTGCTTGGTTATACCAGGGATGAGTTCTTGGGACATTACAGTCAGTATTTAACTGACAACCCCGTTAATAAAGTTGCTGAGGAAAATTCTGAGCTGTGTGCAAAAGGTCAAGAGCAAGCGCCTTATGAATTGGAAATTCTGGCAAAAGATAAATCTGTACGTTGGCTGGAGGTAAAAGAATCGCCTATTTTTAATCAACAGGGAAAGGTAATTGAAATACAGGGGATTGCTTATGATATTACAGAAAAAAAACGGATGGCTGTAGAACTGGATGGTTACCGTCATCATCTTGAAGAGTTAGTTGACGAGCGTACCAAACAATTAGCTAAGGCCAAAGAGGACGCAGAGGCGGCTAATCAGGCAAAATCGACCTTTCTGGCTAATATGAGTCATGAATTACGCACACCACTCAATGCAATTTTAGGTTTTTCAGTGATGATGCGTGAGACCTCAAATCGTTCAGTTGAGGATAAGACTAATCTTGATATTATTAATCGATCAGGGGAGCATTTATTACAACTGATCAATGATGTGCTTGATATGTCCAAGATTGAAGCGGGACATACTGTATTGGAACCTGTGGATTTTGATTTAACTGCATTGATTGCTGATACAGTTAATATGATGCGGGTACGGGCTGAACAAAAAGGTTTACAGCTCATTCTTGACCATAGCTCATCTTTTCCACGATTGATTCATGGGGATGCACCTAAAATTCGGCAGATATTGATTAATTTACTAAGTAATTCGGTGAAGTTTACTGATACGGGGGGGGTGTCAGTCAAACTGGATGCCAGTTATGATCAGCTTGGCTATATTAGCCTTAAGGCTGAAGTGGAAGATAGTGGTATAGGGATTCCTGAGTCGGATATCCATCGCATTTTCTTGCCCTTTGAGCAACTGGTTCAATCGGTAACTCAAAAAGGGACAGGTCTGGGTTTAGCGATAACTCGACAGTTTGTAGAACTAATGGATGGTCATATTAGTGCTCAAAGCAAGCAAGGCCAGGGGACCGTGATAAGCTTTACTGTCAAAGTACAAGCGGCCAAAAGTGAAGTTAAAAACACAGTTAGAATCATTGAAGACAGACAAGTCATCGGGCTGGAGGAAAATCAGCCAGACTATCGCATGTTGATTGTTGAAGATCAGCAAGATAATCAATTGCTATTGCAACAGATACTGGAATCGGCAGGTTTTCAGGTGCGGATTGCTGAGAATGGTCAGCAAGGTGTTGATCTGTTTCAACAATGGCAGCCTGATTTTATCTGGATGGACCGGCGTATGCCAGTGATGGATGGTCTTGTTGCAACTCAAAAAATACGCACATTGCCTGCTGGAAACAAGGTGAAGATAGTTGCTTTAAGTGCGAGTGTTTTTGAAGAACAAAAACAGCAGGTTTTGGAGGCAGGGGTAGATGACTTTATACGTAAACCCTATAGACCCAGTGAAATATTTAGCTGTATCAGTAAGCATCTAGGCGTGCGCTATCGATATCGCGAAGAGATTAAAGCGGATAATGATAAACCGGTCAGCATTCTGACAGAGCAGTCCATTGAAAAGCTGCCAGATGAATTAAGAAGCGCACTGTATGACGCGGTAATAGAGCTTGATACTGAAGTGTTGTCGGGTCTTGCTAATGAAATAGAAAAGGTGGATAGCGATTGCGCAGCGGCAATTCGACAGGCGATTGATACTTTTGATCTGAGTTCTTTGCAAAAAGTACTGGGGATAGAGCTTTAATTAAGTTTGTGTATAGTGTCATTCCAGCATGCTCTAAGCAGGAATAAGACTTTGATGTTTTATAGTTTCTTTAGGTTATTAATCGTCACATAAGTTCTTGCACTTAAAGATCTCTAGCATCAGTAGCTAGAGCCGTTTTTATACTGAACATACTTTTGGGACGATTAATACTTTTAAAATACAGGCTGGAGCCCCGAAGAAGTGTCTTAGTCATTTTGTGTCCCTTCCCTGTCTTAGTCAATACTCGATTAAAGAGGTGCTTTCATGAAAAAAATTCTAGTTTTACCCTTGTTATTACTGCTTGTACTGCCAATGCAGGTTGTTGCCGAGAAAAAGGCATCCTATCATTTTGTTATGGTTCCCAAGGTTGTTCATCCCTGGTTTGAGCTGGTCCATAACGGTTCACTACAAGCGGCTAAAATGCTTGAAGAATGGACAGGGTCATCTTTCAAGGTGGAATACCGGGCGCCACAGAAAGCGAATGTGAAGGAACAGAATGAAATTCTGCAAAAAGCCATTGCTGAAGCAGTGGATGGAATCATGATTGATCCGCTGGATGCCAATGAGAATAGAGTGTTTATTCAAAAAGCCCTAGATCAAGGGATTCAGGTCGTTATTTTTGATTCGATGTCACTGGCAGGTATGGACTTGATTAGTATAGGCAATGACTTTTGTGAACAGTCGCAGTTGGCTGCTCATCGACTGGCCAAAATTATGGGTGGCAAGGGCGAAGTAGCGATTATGCAAGGAGTACTCACAGCACCTAATCATATGATGCGGGCTAAATGCCATGAGCAGACTTTTAAGCTTTATCCTGAAATCCGTGTCGTTGCGCGCGGGGTGGATAATGATGATATTAAAACAGCACAGCAAGAGGCTACTAGAATCATGAAGGCATACCCTAATCTGAAAGGCTGGGTTTCTTGCGATGCGGCCGGACCAATTGGTGTAGGCTTGGCTATTAAGGAATTGAACAAAGTAGGCCAGATCGTTTCGGTAGGGACTGCCGATTTGCCGCAGATGATAGAATTAATCAAGGAAGGGGTGGTTGATTCCAGCACCTCGACCAAGCCACGAATGCAGGGTTACTGGTCGGTAATCTCTTTATGGCAGGCAATGCTGGGGGTCAATATGCCAAAACGGATTGATACCGGCGTTGCGATTATTACCAAACGAATGACTGAAAATTACCAGGGATTTTAATGTTTTGCTATAACTTACTAAAATCCTGGAGAAACCTCGAATGCTGAGATTGACTTTGATACAAAAGTTACTGATGGTTTTTTTCTGCCTGTTATTAGGCAATCTCGTTGCTGTATCCTGGATTTATTACGCCTTCTTTAACGAACATATGGAAGGCTTGGCAAAAAAACAACAGGAGACAGCATTTGAGCTGATTTTCGATAATGTGAATAAAACGGTTGCCGATGTGACACCGCCTATTGAGCGTTTTATTACTGATTTTATCAAGAGCGATATTCGGCTTATTAACGCTAGGCAGGATAATCACCGCTTTCAAAATTTAAACGAAACCTCTCTCTACAATGAACTGCCGGCCATTTTTTCCCGTTATAGAAAGCTTGTTTCTGCCGTTGACCGTTTTGCCCCCGCTCATCAGATAAACAAGCTGGTTATTTATGACCAGTACAACACCGCGCGCGTTATCTATCTGAAGACTCAACAACAGCAAAGTGCAGGCGTTTTTCTGGGGCAGCATACGGATGCCCGCTATGTTTCATTCGGTAGACAACAGATGACGCCGCTTGGTGATCAGCTGATTCAATTTCTCTCTCCGCAAGAACTTAGGGAGATAATCAAACCTGAGTTGCCTACAGGACTAACAGAGCAATACAAAGGCGGTATTCCAGAAACAGTTGCAATTAACATGGAGCATTTTAATGCTTTGCCTACGGTTCATTTTTTGTTTTCAATTAAACAAAATGGGCGGCATGCTGCCTTATTAGAGATTGATATTGCTTTGCGTGAACAAGATATTCAGCGCTACGCTAGCTATAGTCATACTGCCATTAATATTTTCGCCAATAATAAGTTGAGTATGGGTAGCTTGAAGGATTATGACAGTTTTGATATGAGTGCAGGCTTATTGCCTAAACAAATTGATTTGTTGAGTTTTCAATTTCCAGCGATTGATTATTCAGAGCTAACGGTTGCCGAAGTGGCCTATTTACAGGGGAGTGTTACTATTGGCAATGATGAGAACTTTATCATTATGACTGCCAGTAATCCTAAAGATGAGCTAATCCAGCGACGTGAAACACTGCTGATATCTATTGCTTTGGTGGTTTTTATTCTAGGGCTGTTTGGTGTGCTAATCAGTGGCACTGTCGGTGCGCGGGTAAACCATTTTATACAACAGTTGCTAGATCAGCTTGAGCAACTGGCACGAGGTGATATCCCTGAAAAAATGCAGGGCGTGAATAAAGGCCAGTTTGGCGAGATTAAGCGAAATTTTAATGCGCTCATTAGCAGTTACGCTAAAACGGTAGAAATGGCTGGAAAAATAGCCCATGGCGAGTTTGATGTTCATCTGAAAGAACGTTCCGAACAGGATTTATTGAGTCGATCCTTGAATATCATGGCGGAGAATTTGATACAGGCTCGCAATACCCTGGAACAGCGTGTTCTGGAACGTACGGCTCAACTGTCTGAGAGCGAAGAACGTTTTCGTAGTCTGGTCAATGATATTCCAGGGGTGGTCTACCGTTGTGCCTTGGATAAGGACTGGACCATGAAATACATAAGTGAAGAAATACAGACTCTGACAGGATATCGTTCATCAGACTTTATTGATAACCAAGTACGCAGTTACACCAGCGTTATCCATCAACAAGACCGTAAGATGGTTGAGCAGGTGATCGATGTAGCCTGCAAACAGACTCAACCTTATGTGCTGGAATATCGAGTCGTGGATAGTTCTGGTGAGATTCATTGGGTTTATGAAAAAGGCCAGGCAAACTACGATGAACAGAGCAGCCAACAGTGGTTAGATGGTGCTGTTTTTGATATTACTGATCGTAAACAGGCGGAACAGGCGTTGAAGGCCTATCAGGAACACCTGGAAGAACTCGTCGAAGAACGTACTGAGGAATTGGAAAAAAGCAATGCCAGACTTCAGCAGGAGAAAGCCTTTACAGCGGGTGTGCTGGAAAATATTGAGGATGGAATTGTTGCTTGTGATAAGGATGGCGAACTGTCACTTTTCAACCGTGCTTCCCGTCAGTTTCATGGTATTGAAGAAGAGGCCTTAGCAGCGGAAGAGTGGGCTAAGCACTATCGTCTTTATCTTGCCGATGGCAAGACGCCGATGCCTCCGGAGGATATCCCCCTGTTCCGCGCTTTTAATGGCGAAAAGGTTCATTGGTATGAAATGGTTATCGCGGCGGTCAATGGCAAGGCGCGTAGTGTGGTTGCTACTGGCCGGGCCATTAGTGGTCCTAATGGGGAAAAGCTGGGTGCGGTAGTGAGTATGCATGACATCACGGCCAGTAAGGAAGCGGGGGAGGAGCGTGCAATCAATGAGTTACGAATCAACTTACTCTATGAACTGAATCGAAATATTTCTGAACTGGATGAAAAAGCATTATGTGAACAGGCTCTGGATATTGCGGTCAAGATTACGGATAGTCAGGTGGGTTACCTGCATATGGTTGATGACGACCAGCAAAACCTCACACTGGTTACATGGAATGATGAAGCCAGAAAATTATGTACCGCATCACATGATAGCCATTACCCTATTGAGATGGCAGGTGTATGGGCTGATGCTGTACGCCTGAAGAAGACGGTGATTCATAACGATTACCCTACTTTAGTGGAGAAAAAAGGCGTGCCTGAGGGACATTTCCCCATACAGCGTCATATGAGTACACCTGCTCTGGATGGAGACTTCGTCAGGATGATTATTGGTGTGGGCAATAAAGAAACGAATTATAGTCCACGTGATGCCCAGCAACTTGAGTTAGTCACCTCAGAAGCAATGAAAATGATCATGCGAAAACGGGCGGAAGAGGCGCTTAAAATTGCCAAAGATGCGGCTGAACGTGCCAATATTGCCAAGAGTACTTTTCTGGCTAATATGAGTCATGAACTGCGCACACCGTTGAATGCTATTCTTGGTTTTTCCCAGATTATGCAGACTAACCTGGCTATTCCCGAAACTGAGCAAGAGCATATCGATATTATTAATCGTTCCGGTAACCATTTGTTGCAATTGATCAATGATGTACTTGATATGTCTAAGATTGAGGCAGGGCGATTGAAACTTGAGCAGGAAGACTTTGATCTCGGCGAACTGATCCGTGATACCACTGATATGATGCGGGTACGTGCCGAGGCTAAAGGTTTGAAACTGATTTTAGACCAGAGTTCTGAGTTTCCCCGTTTCATTCATGGAGATGCCGCCAAGTTGCGGCAAATCCTTATTAATCTGCTGAGCAACGCCATCAAGTTTACCCAGGCAGGTGCTATCTGCCTGCGACTGGCGGTAAAGGATGGTGCTAATCGTGATCTTGTTCTGCTTGGTGAAGTAGAAGATACAGGGACTGGCATTCAGCCAGAAGACCTGGAACGTATATTTCAGCCCTTTGAGCAGTTGTTAGAATCAGTGTCTCAGAAAGGGACAGGATTGGGACTGGCGATTACGCATCAATTTGTGGAAATGATGCAGGGTGAAATCGGGGCTGAAAGCACGCCCGGTAAGGGGAGCCTGTTTCATTTTAAAGTGCTGGTGGCGAGGGCAGAAACAGGTGCAGTTATTAAAACGACTGCCGAACAACGTCAGGTGATTGCTCTGGAGGCTGATCAGCCCAGCTATCGCATCCTGATTGTGGAAGATCAGCTGGAGAATCAGTTGTTGCTAAAACAATTACTTGAGCCATTAGGATTGAATGTTCGTGTTGCTGTCAATGGTAAAGAAGCGGTAGAACAGTTTCAACAATGGCGTCCCCATTTGATTTGGATGGACAGACGCATGCCGGTGATGGGAGGGGAGGAAGCGACTCGTGAAATTCGTAAGTTGCCAGAAGGTCAGGAGTCAAAAATTATCGCATTGACGGCCAGTGCCTTCAAAGATGAGCGGGAGGTTATCTTGTCAGCAGGGATGGACGACTATATCAGCAAACCTTATCGTCCTGAAGAGATATACGACTGCATGGCCCGCCATTTGAATTTGCGCTACCAGTATAAAGAAGCCCTTATTGATCATAAAGTGTCTGTGCCGACACAATTGAACCCTGGTATGTTGTCCGTATTGCCGAAAAGATTTCTTGAAGCATTGTTAGATGTTACTGAAGCCGGAGATGGCGAAGAGGTGAGAAAACTGATTGTCTCAATGTTTGATAAGGATGCGGTGGTTAGCAATGCTTTGATGCAATTAGTAGATGGCTACCATTTTGATGCGTTGGCGGTGCTAATAAAAGCTGCTTTAGCAGACTTAAAGACTGGAAAAAGTTGACTGATTATCCCGCTGATTTCTGGTCGACTATACTATTTATAAGTCGAGTAAAAATCTGAATAAAAGGACGATGTCATCTCGATGCGGGAGAGAGCTTAGGCTAAGTTGCAGTAGTTAAGTTAAAGACTCTTTCTAGTGCTCTAACAATATAGGAATGATGAATAAGATAACATAACTCCCCCCCATTTTTCGTTCCCACCGTATTCGGTCACTGCCATTAAGTTAAGAGCAATGCAAGAATGGGGCGCAGTGCTTTAGCCTGCTTTCATTGCTGAAATTAGCAGGCTAAAGCACTGCGCCCCAATAGCTATACTCTTAACTTAATGGCAGTGACGCGGGAGCATGGGAACAAGATAGGCTGGTTTTTTGTTAATAGCCATATAATTTAACTGAGAGGAAGAAATATGAACATGCCCTTTTTAAGATTATCAATATTAGCGTTCAGTCTATTTGTTATCAGTACGACGAGTGGATCTGCACAAGAACTGATACTTATTACAGAAAATGCACCGCCAAATTCATATATAGAAAATGACAAACTGACAGGAAGAGTGGTCGAAATTGTGCAGGCTGTTTTGAAACAGATTGGTATGGCGGGGCAAACAATTGAACTGTACCCCTGGCCTAGAGGCTATAAGATGCTCGAGAGCCAAAAAAATATTGCTTTATTTGCTACTTCAAGAACACCCCATAGAGAAAATCTATTCAAATGGGCGGGCCCGATAGCTGATAATGAAGTGAATCTGTATAAATTAAAATCTCGGGCGGATATCCAGGCAACAGCACTGGATGATTTAAAAAAATACAGTGTAGGTGGCGGACGTAAGGATCAGAAATCTCAATACCTTGTCAGCCAAGGGTTTGAGTTACTACGTGTTGATGAGGATAAACAGAATATTCGTAAATTATTTGCCGGAAGAGTTGATGTTATTCCTTATGCAGCGACTAGACTTAAATATGATGTCAAACAACTTGGTTTAGACCCTGAACAGATAGACATGATCTGGACCTTGAATGCTATATCAACACAAATATATATTGCTTTTAGTGCCTCGACTGATGATAGCGTGGTGGCAAAATTTCAGGCCGGGTTTGATGCGATTAAAAAGCAGGGAATTCAGCAGGCAATATTAAATAAATGGAAATGATTTACGGACAATTAGCGATGACAGCGAATCAATAATGAGGTTTATCCCACGCTCGAACAAAAGGGGCAGTATATCCAGTCGTATCGTTAAACGTATGGCATGGGTTGCTTTTGCGGTGACATTATTCTCTATGGTAGGGATAGCTTTGCTGGATTATGTGCGCGAGATTGATAGGGTTCATGCGACTATTGCGGGGATAGAACGAGATAATTCACAGGCAATTGCTGCCAGCTTGTGGAATTACAACAGCGAACTGTTAGACATTCAAGTGCAGGGGATTACCCACAACCCATTGATTACTTATGCCGAGGTAACAGAAAAACAACAGGTGCTGGTTAAATCGGGGAGTCTGGAAGGGGTCAGCAAAAACCTGTTAGAAAAGATTGTTTTATTAAGTTACGGTGAGGGGAAAGATAAAGTTCAGTTAGGTGAGTTGCGCCTGGTGGTTGATCTTTGGCCCTTGAGAATCGCGGTGATCAGAAATTTATTGCCCTTTTCTATCGCTATTATTCTTTTGATGACCTTTTTGACTGTTGCTTTTTTCGTGATTTTTTCAAAAACAGTGGCCAAACATCTTATCACCATTGCTGATTATTTTGCGGGCCTGTCACCGACTGAGCTTAACAAACCGTTACTCCTGCCTTTATCTGAAATTAAGGGTACCGAACTGGAAACGGTTGTGAATGCCATTAATGATTTGCGGGACCAGTTACATAATACGCTAGAAGAACTGGCGCATCATAAGGCCCACCTTGAAGAAGAGGTCTCTTTACGTACACGGGAACTTCGGCAGGAAAGGGTGTTTAGTGAATCGGTGCTTGAAAATATATCTGATGGCATTGTGGCCTGTGATGAGCAGGGGATATTGAACCTTGCTAACCGGGCCAGTCGAGAAATGCAGGGCTTGGACCAGGAGAGGCTTGCTCTTAATCGCTGGACTGAAGGCTTGAATTATTATTACCCGGATACCAGCACGCCCATGGCTAAGGAAGAGACGCCCTTGTCCCGTGTTTATGGTGGGGAGGAGCTGAATAATGAAGAGCTGGTCATCGAAGCAGTTAATGGCCATAAATTAGCCGTATTGGTTTCGGGGCAGTCCATGCTCGATTCCGATGGTGGCAGCTTGGGTGCCGTGATCAGCATGCACGATATTACCTCTATCAAAAAGGCAGAGCGTGAGCGAGCGACTGATGCCTTGCGCACTCAATTGCTCTATGGACTCAATCAGGATGCCTCGCTATTGGACGAACAGAGGATTTATGAAAAAGCAGTCGAGATGGCGGTACAGATTACCGCTAGTCATGGAGGGTACCTGACTCTAGTCGATGATGAGCAGAAAACCCTGACGCTTGCTGCCTGGAATGTGGAAACTGCTTCACCTTTTACAGCAATTCATGATCGTCAATATGCTATTGAAAAAGCCGGTATCTGGGCTGATGCGGTACGCCAGAAACGGACGGTGATACATAATAATTATGCTGCACTGGAAGTAAATCAAGACCAGGATACTGGGATTTTTAGCTTTCAGCGGCATATGAGTTCACCCGCCCTAGAGGGTGATTTCTCAGGCTTGCTTATCAGTGTTGTTAACAAAGAGCAGGCATATAGTGAAGAGGATGCCCGGCAACTTGAGTTGATTGTAACTGAGATATTAAAATTGCTGATGCGTAAACGGGCAGAGCAGGCGCTGAAAATAGCCAAGGAAGATGCGGAGGCGGCAAACAAAGCCAAAAGTGTTTTTCTGGCCAATATGAGTCATGAATTACGCACCCCTTTAAACGCTATTCTTGGTTTTTCTCAATTAATGCAGGGGCATCAGGCCATTCCTGAGAGTGATCGGGAATATATCGATATTATCAATCGCTCGGGTGTACATTTATTGCAATTGATTAATGATGTACTCGATATGTCGAAGATTGAAGCGGGACGATTTAAACTTCAACTGGAAGATTTTGATCTCGGTGCTCTATTGCATGACACTATTGATATGATGTGTGTGCGTGCAGAAGACAAAGGACTGAAACTGGTGCTTGATCAAAGTTCCAGATTTCCCCGTTTTATTAAGGGCGATGCGACCAAGCTACAGCAGATTTTGATTAATCTGTTGTCAAATGCCATTAAATTTACAGATAAAGGCAGCGTTACTTTAAGACTGGATGCTGATGAAGATGATATGGAAACGCTGCTGTTGCACGGCGAGGTCGAGGATACGGGGTCAGGGATAAAACAGGATGATCTGGAACGTATTTTTCAGCCTTTTGAGCAACTTGCAGCGTCGGTTTCTCAGAAGGGCACGGGATTGGGATTAAGCATTACCCGTCAATTTGTTGAGATGATGCAAGGTGAAATTGGCGCTGAAAGTACGCCGGGTAAAGGCAGTTTGTTTCATTTTAGGGTACAGGTAGGAAAACCTGAAGGTGATGTGGTAAGCCGAGTTGTCACTGAACAGCATCAAGTGATAGGTCTACTACCCGATCAACCGGAATATCGTATTTTAATTGCTGAAGATCAGGCCGAAAGTGCTTTATTATTAAGACAACTGTTAGAGCAGGTGGGCTTTTCTGTGCGCATTGCCGATAATGGGCAGCAGGCAGTGGAGCAGTTTAAACAGTGGTTACCCCATTTTATCTGGATGGATCGACGTATGCCGGTGATGGATGGTCAACAGGCGACCGAAGCCATACGACAACTGCCGGAAGGTCAGGATGTCATTATTGTGGCACTGACCGCGAGTGCATTCAGTGAGGAAAAGGATGAATTACTGGCTTCTGGTATGGATGATTATATTAGCAAACCTTTTCACCCTGAGAAATTGTATGACTGTATGGCGCGTCATTTAGCCGTGCGTTTTCAGTATAAAGAAATGGAGCAGGACAGGGTAAAGAAAGAGCCTGTATCCACAGAGATTGATATAGAAACATTGGCCGAACTTTCCACGGTCTTTATAAAAGAGTTGCTGGAAACTGCTGAAGCAGGTGATAACGAGGATGCGAAGGCGCTGATTGCAGGCTTGACTTCAGAGCATCAGCAACTGGCCGAGTTTCTTTCTCAAATGTTGGACGATTACCAATATGATAAGCTGGTGGTATTGCTGCAGGCTGCTTTGACTAAAAAAGGGCAGACTATTGAGAACCATGATTGCCATTAAGTTAAGAATGGGGTTAGTGGGGCGCAGTGCTTTAGCCTGCTAATTTCAGCAATAAAAGCAGGCTAAAGCACTGCGCCCCGGCAAGGTAATAAGGCTTCTCGTTCCCAGCGTATTCGCTGGGAATGCATACCATACTGTGGTCCTAGGCAGGTATGTATTCCCACGGGGAGCATGGGAACAAGATGGGCTATGCTTTTACAAAATAAATGTGTGATACAACAGGCTTATAATGCTTTATGGCTGTTTATTAAGGTTGATTATGATAGATAAAATGCTGGAATTAGTAGGTGCAAGATATGACTGATAAGCAAGGTGATATTCTGGTGGTGGATGATATGCTTGCTAATGTGAAGATTCTGGTCTCCTTGTTGCAAGAGGAGGGTTATGAGGTCAGAGCTGCGACCAGTGGCAAGTCGGCTGTGATGATTTGTAACAAACGTCCGCCAGACCTGTTGTTGCTTGATGTGATGATGCCTGAGATGGACGGATATCAGGTCTGTCATTCACTTAAAGCGGATGAAAAAACCCGAAATATACCGATAATTTTCATTAGTGCGCTGGACAGTCCGAATGACAAGGTGAGAGGTTTCGAAGAAGGGGGCGTTGATTTTATCACCAAGCCCTTTGATTCAGCAGAAGTCATTGCACGAGTAAAAATGCATATACAGCTGCAGCTGTTACAAAAGGAACTACAGAAAAAAAATATGGAATTGGAGCACCTGGCGACCATTGACCCACTAACTGGCTTATACAACCGTCGATATTTTCTGCAACGACTTCGGGATTGTCACAATGCCTTCGGGCGCTATGGTTCGCCTTACTCTTTGGTGATGTTTGACCTGGATCATTTTAAAGCAATTAATGATCAGCATGGGCATGATGTCGGCGATAAGGTGTTACAGGAAATTGCTCTGCGAACCAAGGATATTCTTAGGGATGTTGATATTGCAGCACGCTGGGGGGGAGAAGAGTTTATGATTTTGACGCCTCAGACCGGACAGGAGAAAGCGCTAATTTTGGCAGAGCGGTTACGGCATGGTTTTGCTGCTGCGCCGATAGATCCAGTGGGGATAGTGACTGCCAGTTTTGGTGTGATTAGTGATGCTCCATGCGACTCTTTAGAGGCGCTGACTCATCGAGTAGATAAGGCGCTTTATGCAGCAAAAAAAGCGGGTCGTAATTGTGTTCAGGCTGCCAGTGTGAGTGAGGATGGTAAATGAATTCATCGAAGCTTAGTGAGAATAAGGGAAATGTATTAGTTGTTGATGATACCTTAGCCAACCTTAAAGTATTGACCAGCTTACTGGAAAATGCAGGGTATAAGGTCCGTGGTGCACCGAATGGTAAAAGTGCATTGATGATTTGTGAAAAACGGCCACCAGAACTGGTTCTGCTTGATATTCGCATGCCGGAAATGGATGGTTATGAGGTTTGCAGAAGGCTACAGGCCGAGAAAAAGACTAAAGATATTCCGGTTATTTTTATTAGTGCTTTAGATGCACCGGATGACAAGGTAAAAGGCTTTGAGGCGGGGGGTGTTGATTATCTTACCAAACCTTTTCAACAGAACGAGGTGTTAGCAAGGGTACGGACACATATTCAGTTACAACACACTCAACTCAGTTTGAAACAACACTCTGTAGAGCTTGAGTCAGCAAACAGACGACTCAAGGAACTGGATCAGCTTAAGTCTATGTTCATTGCTTCCATGTCACATGAACTTCGTACGCCGCTTAATTCGATTATCGGTTTTAGTGGTATTTTGCTACAGGGTATATCCGGCGAATTGAATGATGAGCAAAAAAACAGTCTCGAGCGTATACACCGAGCCGGAAATCATCTGTTGGGTTTGATCTCTGATGTGATTGATATATCCAAGATCGAGGCCGGACGTATTGATGTTTATTATGAAGATTTTTTACTTAAGGATCTGGTTGATGAGTCTATTGAGACTATTGGTCCTCAGGCTGAGCTCAAAGCATTGGATATTGAAGTTATTGCCAACCACTGGCCGATTATTTTTAGTGACCGTAAGCGATTATTACAATGCCTGCTCAATTATTTAAGTAATGCGGTGAAGTTTTCTGAGCAAGGTAAAATTTCTTTAACCGTTTCTGTCGTTGACGGAGAGGTGGAGATCAAAGTGAAGGATACGGGTATTGGTATTGCTGAACAGGATATGCCAAAATTATTTGAGGCCTTTGAACGGCTGGATACCCATTTAAAAGTTAAGGCGGGGGGAACAGGGCTGGGCTTATACCTGACCAAAAAGATTACGGAGCAATTACTGCATGGCAGGGTTTCAGTAGAAAGCCAGCTAGGTCAGGGGAGTACTTTTGCTGTAAAGGTGCCGTTGATTTGTAAGTGATCAAGCTGTTTTTAGTTCATGGTTATATGAAAATATGAGTAATACAATTTGGGGCGCAGAGCTTTAGAGGCTGTGAAAGTATTTCCTTTTTGACCTCCCCCTTTGGAAAAGGGGGATAGAGGGGGATTTTATAAAATAATAACGCACTGATATTAAAGGCTTTATTTTTATAATAAAATCTCC
>ENA-OSET01001218-OSET01001218.1-sediment-metagenome-genome-assembly--contig:-NODE-1218-length-27001-cov-5.752154_pt1 | contig 27001 bp, 18 predicted proteins | sample MGYA00237882_ERZ534229 | MGnify/ENA primary metagenome ERZ534229 (study PRJEB26408, sample SAMN06266212) | sediment metagenome | isolation source: Hudson Canyon methane seep mesocosm | place... | reverse complement strand
AACTATTCTCCAAATAAGTGTAATTCAGTAAATTCTTTGTCTAGTTTAATTGATTGTTTTCCAGTTGTTGAAGTGGTATTAAAGGAAGTCTCTACGTTGTCTATTTGTACAGAAGTTATTTTAAAAGGTAAGTTGTGTAAAACAACATTAAATTTCTGATAGGAAGCATCAAATTTACCTTGTTTATGTTGCTGTAAAATAAATTCATTCTTTTTTCCAGTTAATTTAAAAGTTCTTAAACTATATCTTCCTTTTTTGTAATCATAACCATCATGAGCATCATCATAAAGTTGAGATTTTTCTTTACCATCTTTATAATAAACATCTAAAGTAATTTCATTAAAATCTTTTTCGCCTACATATTGTTGTACAGGATATTTAGGGATTACAGCTCCTTCTTTTATGAAGATTGGCATGCTGTCTAAATCTGCGTCTACCCACATTTCTTTGCCTCCATTAACAACTTCATTTGTCCAGTAATTATACCATTTTCCTCTAGGAATGTACATTCTTCTTCCTTTAGCATTTGGTTCTTGAATAGGACAAACTAAAATATGTTCTCCATAAACAAACTCGTCACTTCTATAATGTGTATGCGCATCCTCTTGATCAAATAAGACTAAAGATTTTAAAATAGGAGTTCCATTATTAATGTGGTTCCAGAATGCAGTATATAAATAGGGTAGTAATTGGTATCTAAGTTCAATAAATTTTCTAACAATGTCTGTAATTTCATCACCAAAAACCCAAGGTTCTTGATCTCCATGATCTCCAGAAGAATGTACTCTGCAAAATGAATGGAAAATTCCTAATTGTATCCATCTTGCAAATAATTCTCCTTGAGGTTGTTCTGCAAATCCACCAATATCAGAGCCGGCAAAGGAAAAACCAGACATAGCCATTCTTTGTGCTTGGTTGTTAGCTATTGCTAAATGTTCCCATGTGGCAACGTTATCTCCCATCCATGTAGAGGTATATCTCTGGGTTCCAGAATATGCAGCTCTTGTAATCACAAAAGGACGCTTAGGGTAAGAATATTTCTTAAGACCATGATATGTAGCGCGCGCCATTTGCATTCCGTAAATATTGTGAGCCTTTCTGTGAGAACAATTATTACCATCATAATCATGACGTACATCATCTGGGAAGGATTTGTTAGGAACATCCATTACAGCGGGTTCATTCATATCATTCCAAACTCCTTTTACTCCAATATCTTCAATAAGTTCTTGGAATAAACCAGACCACCATTCTCTAACTTCTGGTTTTGTGAAATCTGGAAAATAACATTCTCCAGGCCAAACTTTACCTTTCATATATGGGCCATCCGCACGTTTACAAAAATAGTCTTTATCTAATGCCTCTTTAAATACATCGTACTCTAGGTCAATTTTAATTCCTGGGTCTATAATAACCACAGTTTTAAAACCATCATCTTCTAATTCCTTCACCATTCTTTTTGGATCAGGAAAATAGTTTTTATCCCAAGTAAAACACCTAAAACCATCCATATAATCAATATCTAAGTAAATAGCATCGCAAGGTATTTGTAAATCTCTAAATGTTTTTGTTATTTCTTTTACGTTACTTTCTGGATAATAACTCCATTTACATTGATGAAATCCTAAAGCCCATAAAGGAGGAAGTGCATGCGGTTTGCCTGTTAAATCTGTATAATTAGCAACAACATCACTCATTTGTGGGCCATAAATGAAATAGTAATTCATTTCTCCACCTTGAGCCCAAAAACTTGTTACATTTCTTCTTTCTTGTGCAAAGTCGAAATATGTTTTAAAAGTATTATCAAAGAAAATTCCGTATGATTTATTATGATGTATTGAGGTGTAAAAAGGAATAGCTTTATAAATAGGATCGGTATTTTTGCCAAAAGCATAAGAGTCTGTCACCCAGTTTTCGAAACGCTTCCCTTTTAAATTTACATCTACAGGTTTATCTCCCAAGCCGTAATAGCTTTCTGCTTTTTGAGATATTTTACTCATTTTTACAATGTCTCCACCAAATTCATAGCTTTCTTCCCAATGAAAACCAATTTCATCTTGGTTTATTAAAACCATGTCTTTGGCGTCATATAAGCTAACTTGTAAACTTGATTTTTCAACTTTACAAATTAATTTTGATGTAGTTATAATGTAGTTTTTTTTGTCTTCTGTTACTTTTAAGAAATTATATCCTCGTGAGGCATGAATAGTTACCCCATAAGAAAAGTCTTTTTCAAATTTTCCTGTGGTAGAATATCTGAAACGAATTACACTGTCCCTTACAACAGTGAGTTGCAAAACTACATTGTTTTTAGTTGTAAAATAAAGAGTATCAACGTCTTTTTTGTAATCTATAATTTCTGAAGGAAATAAATTTCCTTTTTGTTCTAATTCTGTATTAACAATCATTATAGTTGTTTAATTTGGATTGTAAAAATCGTTAAAGTGTATCAAAGACTATATCAAAAAAACTTTTTTCACGATAACTTATTCGATTATTATTTAGACAAAAATAGCTTTTAGTTATTTAAGAATAAGCCTAATAGGATTAGATTTTTTAAATTTTCAGATGTCGTAAATTTTATATGTTTTTTTTAAAATTATAAAAATACTAGTCCTTTTTTTTGTCAAATTCTTAGATTATTTTAAATAAAAATTGTGCTAAGTTATTTATATTTAAATGCAATCATAGCTAAAGGAGGTAAGTTTAACTCTATGGAGTCTTCTCTGCTATTCCATTCTTTATTGTTAGAATCTAATTTTTTATTGGTATAATTTCCAGTTCCATTGTATTTATTAGCATCACTATTAAAAACTTCTTTTAGTGATCCAGATTTAGGTAAACCAATTCTATACTTTTCTCTTGGTATTGGAGTTAAGTTTAAAACTATAATTACATTGTCTTTTTCTTTGTTACCTTTTCTAATGTAAGACATTACTGAGTTTTGATGATCTCCGTGATCTATCCATTCAAAACCTTCATGAGAAAATTGTTTTTCATGTAATGCAGGTTCTTTTCTGTAGAATTTGTTTAAATCTTTTACTAAAGCCTGAGCTCCTTTGTGGACATTGTGTTCTAATAAATGCCAGTCTAAGCTTGTTTGGAAATTCCACTCGCTCGTTTGCCCAAATTCGCCTCCTTGAAATAATAATTTTGTTCCAGGATGTGTATACATCAAACTATATAATAAGCGTAAATTACCAAATTTTTGCCATTCATCACCTGGCATTTTCTCTACAATTGCTTTTTTACCATACACAACTTCGTCATGTGATAATGGTAACATAAAGTTTTCTGTAAACGCGTAATTTAAACTGAATGTTAAATCGTTTTGATGGTGTTTTCTGTAAATAGGTTCTTTAGCAAAATAATCTAAAGTATCGTGCATCCAGCCCATCATCCATTTCATACCAAAACCTAAACCACCATCATAAATTGGTCTTGAGACTTTTGGAAATGAAGTAGATTCTTCTGCAATTGTTTGTACATCAGGAAAAGCTTCATAAACAGCAGCATTCATTTCTTTAATAAAATCAATAGCTTCTAAATATTCATTTCCTCCATATTTATTTGGTTCCCATTGACCATCTTCTCTTGAATAATCAAGGAAAAGCATTGAAGCGACAGCATCAACTCTTAAGCCATCTGCGTGAAACTGATCTAGCCAAAAAATAGCATTACTAATTAAAAATGCTTTAATTTCATTTCTACCATAGTTGAAAATTAAACTTTTCCAATCTTGGTGATATCCTTTTCTTCTGTCTGGATGTTCATATAAGTGAGAACCATCAAAATAACCCAGACCATGATCATCAGAAGGAAAATGAGAAGGAACCCAATCTAGCAAAACGCCAATTCCTTTTTCATGAAATTTATCTACTAAATATTTGAATTCATCTGGATAACCAAAACGTGATGTTGGTGCAAAGTAACCCACTAATTGATATCCCCAACTTGGATCATAGGGATATTCCATAATTGGCATAAATTCTACATGTGTAAAATTCATTTCATCAACATAATCAACTAATTCATGCGCTAATTCTTTATAGCTTAAAAAACGATTTTCTTCTATTTGTTTTTTCCAAGAACCTAGATGAACTTCATAAACAGAAAAAGGAGCATCTAAGGCATTATTTTTCTTTCTGTTTTTCATCCATTTTTTATCTTTCCACTTGTAATCATCTTCCCAAACTTCTGAAGCAGTTTTTGGTGGGTGTTCGCACCTTCTAGCAAAAGGATCTGCTTTTTCTGTGATAACGCCATTATTGGCGCTTTGTATTTTATATTTATATATTGCTCCTTTATCAACACCTGGAATAAAACCTTCCCAAATTCCACTGCCATCCCAACGAACATTTAGTTGATGTTCTCCTTCTAACCAAAAATTAAAATCTCCTATTACAGATACTGCTTTTGCACTTGGTGCCCAAACTGCAAAATAAGTACCTTTTTCACCATTTAAAGTGATAATATGTGAACCGAATTTTTCGTAAAGACGATAATGTTTGCCAGCTTGGAATAAACTAACATCAAATTCTGAAAAAAGACTGTGTACTTTTGTATGTGCCATAATATTATATGTTCAAAATATTTGAGATACCTTTTAATGGAATAACTGTCCATTTAGGTCTTGAGTTAAGTTCATAACCTAGCTCGTAAATTGCTTTTTCTAGTAAGCAATATTTTAATAAATAAACTCTTTCGTTTGTATAGCCAATAGATAAATTAGCATCTTGGGTTGTTGATCTGTAGGTTTCTAGAAATACTGAAACCATATATTTGTATAACAATTCCCCATAATTAAAAAGCTCTTGTTTGTTTTTTTTATACTGTTCGTGATTGTTGAAAATTGTGGAGTAAATTGCATAATGAAAAGATCTGAACAAGCCAGCAACATCTTTTAAAGGAGGTTGTTTTACTTTTCTATCTCTGATAGTGCTCTCAGGTTCACCTTCAAAATCTAAAATACAAAAATCATCCTCTTGCACTAAAATTTGTCCTAAATGATAATCTCCATGAATTCTTATGCGTTCACCTTTTAATTTTGTCCAATCAAAACTAACTATTCTTTTTCTGATTTCATTTTTACTTTCTAAAAATTCTTTAGCTAATTCTAAAGAATAACCTTCTAATTTATGAAGGTTGTTTTCTGTAAGGTTTAATCGATTTTCAAATTGATATGTTAATCGGTTTTTTAACCAAACCGTATAATCACCGTTAAAATGAGTAGGAGTAAAGGCAGTTTCTTCAAATTCAGAGCCTAAGGCAATATGCATTTCTGCTGTTCTTTGTGCTAATAATTGAACTTTATTAAAAAGATTAAGGCCAACCCAATCTAAAATTTGATTTGGTAGTTCTGATATTTTCTTTCTTTTAAAAATTTCAACATCAGGTAAATCTTTAAAATCTATATTTTTATTATTAATAGATTTATAAATGTTGTGTAATTCTTTTAGACAATAAGCCCACGCATCACCTTGGTTTGTTACCAATTTTTGCATTAACGCTATGGTAATATTTGTGTTTTCAGAATCGATAATATTTATGCTCCCTAAATAGGGTGGTGTGTTTTTAAAATCTTTTTTATCTGATAAAAATCGACTCATTTCATAGTCTGGATTTTTATTTGCATAAATTCGTCTGAAAAATTTTATAATAAAAGTATCATTATATATTACAGAAGTATTGCTTTGTTCAACTCCTATAAATTTTGATGATTCATATTTTGGGAACTCAAAACCCTCAGTTTTATGATATTGAACTGGAGTTTTATCTACACTTAAAGCGGAACTAATTCTTTGATATACTACTTTTCTAAAGGATTCTAAATGCATTGCATCAATAATAAATCCCTCTTTATTTTTTAATTCAATTGGTAATATTCTGCTTTCTTTTGTTGCGTTTTTATCAGACACAAATGCAATTGGTAAAAAATAGTGATGATAAAAAGCTTCAACAAAATTTACTTCTAGAATTAACCCAAAGTAAACTTGATCTTCTTTTTGAATTCTAAAATACTCACTAAGTTCTATATATTTTAATTTGCTGGATTTTCCACCATACCAGCGCTGTTTTTGGATGTAAGTTTCTAAAACATCAGATACAAAAACATTCACAAAGTCTTTATCTGCAATCAATTCCTCCCATTTTTTATTTGAAGAAAAAATAGCTTTTTTAGAATTTGTATTATTTTGCCTTATCATTTACTTATTAATTTTAAATATATGAAAAGGTAAAGTTGCGTGTAATTCTACATAGTTCCATTCATTATACCAATTGTAACTATTTCTAGTTACTAAATCTAAAACTTCAATTTTCTGTCCATGATCAATTCCTAAATCATATAAAGGTAATTGTACAGAACCAACTTGAGAATGCCAAGCATCTAGACTAATAACGGTTAATGTTTCATTTGATTTATCATCATTCCATTTATAAAAAGCAATTAATTGGTCATTACCAGTATCTACAAATTTTATGTTATTGGTTTGTTGATAGGATTCGTTTTCTTTTCTAATATGATTAATTTTAGAAATTAACGCAGTTACCTTATTTTCTTGAAACCAATCATAATGACAAAGTTGGAATTTCTCTGACATATAATATTCCTCTTTACCAGGAATTGGTTCGCTTATCATTTGTTCAAAAACAGGACCGTAAATGCCAATATTAGAGCATAAAGTTGCTGCTAATGCATAACGTTGTATGTATTTACTTTCTGGAGCGCCTTGCAAATGAAAAGGATTAATATCTGGAGTATTGGGCCAAAAGTTAGGACGCATATATTCCTTTTGCTCAGTTTGAGTTAATTCGTTCATGTACTCTATTAATTCATGTTTTGAATCTCTCCAGGTAAAATAAGTGTATGATTGTGTGTAACCTTGTTTCCCTAGTTGTGCCATTACTTTTGGCTTTGTGAATGCTTCGGCTAAAAATAAAACATCAGGATGTTTAGCTTTTACATTTGCAATTATCCAATTCCAAAAATAGTAAGGTTTTGTATGTGGATTATCAACTCTAAAGACATTAATGCCACAATCTATCCAATAAAATAATGTATCTAAACATTCTTGCCAAAGCTGTTTGTAGTCATTAGATTCCCAATAAATTGGAAGTATATCTTGATATTTTTTAGGCGGATTTTCTGCATATTGCACAGTTCCATCAGGTCTCCATTTAAACCAGTCTGGATGATCTTTAACCCAAGGATGATCTGGAGCTGCTTGTAAGGCATAATCCATAGCAACTTCAATACCTTGTTTTTTTGCTTCAGAAATTAACTTTTTAAAGTCTTTTACACTTCCCAATTCTGGATGTAAATCTCTATGTCCTCCATGTTTTGAGCCAATTCCCCAAGCAGACCCAACATCTCCTTCTTGAGCAACAGTAGTATTATTTTTACCTTTTCTGTTTACCTCTCCAATTGGATGAACAGGCGGGAAGTACAAAACATCAAAGCCCATTTCTGAAATTCTTGGTAACAAACGGTGGCAGTCTTTAAACGTTCCATGTTTCCCTTTTTGTTCAGAAGCTGACCGAGGAAAGAATTCATACCAAGTAGAAAACCTTGCTTTTTTCCTATCCACGTAAACTTGAAATTCATCAGATGAATCTGTTAAAAATTTCTTTGGATATTTTTTTAAGATGAAAGTTAACTTTTCTGAAACAGCTTCTTTAATTGCTTCTGTATAACTTTCAGTATTTTTAAAAATATAAATTAAATGCAATAAGTAGTTTTTCTCTTCTTCTGAAACTTCTTCTATAAGTGAGGATAATAATTCAGCTCCTTCTAAAAGTTCGGAATTTACGTGTTGATAATCATCAATTTTTCTTTCTAACCCGTGCTGCCAATTTAGTAGATAATCTACCCAACCTTCAACTTTATAACTATAAAACCCTTGTTTTTTAGCTTGAAAACTAGCTATATATTCATCATTTGACGTAGCATTCATTCTAGTCTCTGACCATTTTTTTTCAGTTTCGTGTTTGTAAAGAACGCTTGCTTGGAGAATGTCATGTCCATCAACTAAAACATCTGTGGTAATATTTACAATTTCATCTACAACGCGTTTTATAAATACTTTTCCTTGATTTATTTGCGGTGTAACATTTTCTACTACAATTCTACTTTGATTTTGCATTAATTAAATTTTGAAAATAAATGATAAAAAATTAATTATCCAATAAAAGTACCTTTAGGGATTGTAGCATCTTTTTTAATAACCACAATACCATCTTTTACCATATAATTATCAGTTTCTATATCTTCTATATGTTTTCCTCCATTGATTCTCACATCATCACCAATTCTGCAGTTTTTATCTACAATGCAATTGTGAATATAACACCTATTTCCAATTCCCATCATAATTTCAATATTATACTTTTCTACCTGTTCTAAAGTTTCATAAAAATCATTACCCATCATATAAGTATTAGAAATTAATGAATTTTTACCGATTCTAGAACGAATACCAATCACAGATTTTTCAATTTTCTCTGCATTTATTAAACAGCCATCAGCAATAACAGCTTTGTCTAAAATAGTTCCAGAAATTTTAGAGGTTGGTAAAATTCTAGCTCTGGTATAAATACCTTTTTCGCTATATAAATCAAAATCAGGCATATCATCCGTTAATCCTAAATTTGCTTCAAAAAAGGAATCAATATTTCCTATATCTTCCCAATAGCCTTCATATTGATAACTTAAGGTTTTATGATTCTCTATAGCTTGAGGTATAATTTCTTTTCCAAAATCATTGGTATCAGGATTATCCATTAATTTAACCAATAGATCTCTGTTAAAGATATAGATACCCATAGAGGCCAAATAATCTCTCCCTTTTGCTTTCATTTCTGCACCAACATCAGAGGTCCAATCTGGTAATAACTCAGCTCCAGGTTTTTCTATAAATGATGTAATTATGTTTTCTTCGTTTGTTTTTAATAAACCAAAGGAAGTAGCATCTTTAGCATTTACAGGATATGTTGCAATTGAAATTTCTGCACCACTTTCTTCATGCTTTTTAATCATATCATTAAAATCCATTTGATACAATTGATCTCCTGATAGTATTAATGCATATTCGAAATCATTTTGTAAAAAATGATGCATACTTTGTCTTACCGCATCTGCTGTTCCTTGAAACCACTTATCACTATGTATGGTTTGCTCTGCAGCCAAAACATCTACGAAAGCAGAACTAAAAAAACTAAAATGATAGGTGTTTGTAATGTGTTTGTTTAACGAAGCTGAATTAAATTGTGTTAAAACGTACATCCTTTTAATATCAGAATTGATACAGTTTGAAATTGGAATATCTACCAGTCTGTATTTTCCGGCAATTGGGACTGCTGGTTTAGATCTATCTTTTGTTAATGGGTATAATCTTGATCCTTGACCACCACCCAGTATAATTCCGAGTACTTTATTGTTAATCATTCTGTATTTTTATTTAAGGGATTTGTATAATTCTTCTACTTGTTTTGCTATTGATATCCAATCGAAATAATCTTCAACTCTTTTACGCCCTTTTTTAGCCATAGAATCTCTAAGTTCTGGATTATTGATTAGCTTGTTTACACCTTCAGCTAAATCTTTTGCAAATTTTTCTGGGTCTACAGGCTCAAACGGGGCTGAGTTTTGTTGTTCTACGGGAATTAAAATACCTGTTTCACCATTTACAACAACTTCTTTAATTCCTCCCACTGCACTTGCAACCACTGCTGTATCGCATGCCATTGCTTCTATATTGATAATACCAAAAGGTTCATAAATGGATGGGCAACAAAATACATCAGCATGAGAATAAAGTTGAATAATTTCTTTTTTGGTGACCATTTTATCAATCCAAATTACATTATCACGTGTTTTTTGAACCTCGTTAACAGCTTTCTCCATTTCAACTCCAATTTCTTTGGTATCTGGAGCGCCAGCACAAAGAACAATTTGAGTATCTTTATTTATGTATTTGATAGCATTGACCAAATGTATAATCCCTTTTTGTCTTGTAATTCTGCCAACAAAAAGCACATAAGGTTTACTTTTATCAACTCCATATTCATCTAGAGTTTCAGTTTCTGGAGTGGTTATATATTGCTGTAAATTAATGCCATTATATATTACTTTAACTTTATTTTCATTAACATTAAAATGATTTAATACATCCTGTTTAGTTTCTTCCGAAACTGCAATTAATGCGTCTGCCATCTCAATAGCAGTTTTTTCAATCCATGAAGATGCATCATAACCACGGCCCAATTGTTCTCTTTTCCAAGGTCTTAATGGTTCTAAAGAATGTGTTGTGATTACTAGAGGAATGCCATAGCAAAGTTTTGCCATAATTCCAGCAAAATGAGAATACCAAGTATGACAATGAACCACATCTGCATCAATAGTATCGGCATTCATGTGCAGTCCAGTGCTTAATGTTTGGAAAACAGCTTTAAGTTTGTCATCTGAATTTTTAAATATGGGATTTTCATAAGGAAAACCTTTCACGCTTAGATTTCTTTCTTTTGAGTCTTGATCTCCAAAACATCGAACATCTATATCAATTAGCTTTGATAGTTCATCTGCTAGATACTCTACATGAACCCCAGCACCGCCATAAACGTAAGGGGGGAATTCTCTTGTATAAAAAAGGGCTTTCATATAATTTTTTTAAGTTTTGTTGTTTATTTTTCAGCTTAAAAAGGTAAGAAAATCCTATTCAAATTGTATGTTTTTTAAAATTATTTATCTTATAAATTGTTCTTTTAACATACTGATAATAAAGAGAGAACAAATTGATGAATTTTGATAAATTATAGAATTTATGTATATAGTTTAATGAATATGATAATTCTGTTTCTTGGCAATTAATTACTCCGTGATTTGTTTATTTCATCTTGTAATTCTCTTCTTAATTTCTGTTCTCTTTCTAGTGATTTTTTTCTATGCTGTTCAAATTCTTGTTCAACGTCTACTAGATTATTCTGGGCTTCTTTTGTTAGTGAATTACTTCTGAAAAATTTAAAAATAAAATAGAATAATAACAATAAAGCGATAATTATGATACTCCAAAGTAGTAAGTTGTAATTCATTTTACTCAATTGAATACCAAATAAAGAAATAGAGTTTTCTTTTTTATTTGATGCTACTAAATCTGATTGAGTTTTAGTTAACAACTGATTCGTTTTTTGAGTTTGCTCTCGTTCTGAATTTAATAGACTTTCTTGTTTAGAAATCTCTTTTTCTAATTTTTTTAGAGAATCTAGCACATTTGCTTTTAGTTGTTGATAATTGAGAAGGTTTATTACTTTATATTTCTTATTTGTGCCAGCTGGTTTATAAGTGGTTGATGTTCTGTAGATTTTATCAAACTGACCATTAATGGAAGTGTCTTCTTGGCTTTGCTCTAATTCTTGTGAAGAGATAGAGAAGCTTATAGATACAAGAAGGATAAGGATAAATTTCATTTTCATTTTGTGATTTTTATAATGTAAATTTAAGAAAAAAACCCAAACTAAAAGTTTGGGTTTTAAAGTATAAGCAAGTATTATTATTTATTTAATTTTATCTACAACTGCCTTAAAAGCTTCTGGGTTGTTAACCGCTAAATCTGCTAAAACCTTACGGTTTAATTCGATATTTTGAGCTTTAACTTTACCCATAAACTGAGAGTAAGACATTCCGTTAATACGAGCTGCTGCGTTTATACGCGTAATCCATAAAGAACGAAAGTTTCTCTTATTGTTTTTACGGTCTCTATATGCATATAGCATACCTTTTTCAACCGCATTTTTTGCTACTGTGTAAACGTTTTTTCTACGTCCGAAGTAACCTTTTGCTGCCTTCAAGATTTTTTTTCTTCTATTTCTTGAAGCTACTGAATTTACTGATCTTGGCATAATTTCAATGTTTTTTGTAGTAGGCGATTCAGTTAAGAATACTTTTTATTTGGCCTAACTCCATGGTTAATAATTAAATTCCCTTATTAAACTTATTTTAAGTTTAACATTTGTTTAATGCTAGACTCATCAGACTTGTGTACTAAAGTGTCATGAGTTAACTTTAACTTACGTTTTTTAGACTTCTTTGTTAAGATGTGACTTTTAAACGCGTGCTTTCTTTTAATCTTTCCAGTACCTGTAACTTTAAATCGTTTTTTAGCACTAGATTTGGTTTTCATTTTAGGCATCTCTCCTTCGTTTTAACTTGCTTATGTTATGCTGAACTTAGTTCAGTATTTTTTATTTTGTTTTTTTGGGAGCAATAAACATAATCATACGTTTCCCTTCTAATTTTGGCAATTGCTCTACTTTACCATATTCTTCTAATTCTTGGGCTAATTTTAATAACAAAATTTGACCTTGTTCTTTAAATATGATAGAACGTCCTTTAAAGAATACAAAAGCTTTTAATTTAGCACCTTCTTGCAAAAACTTAATTGCGTGCTTCTTTTTAAACTCATAATCGTGTTCATCAGTTTGAGGTCCAAAACGAATTTCTTTTATGGTAACTTTCGTTGCTTTCGCTTTTAAAGCTTTCTCTCGTTTCTTTTGCTCATACAAGAACTTCTTGTAATCAATAATTTTACAAACAGGAGGTTTCGCTTTGGGAGAGATCTCTACCAAATCTAACTCTTGTTCTTTGGCCATCTGTTTGGCTTTATCTAAAGGATATACACCAACTTCTACGTTATCTCCTACAACACGAACTTCATCAACATATTTAATTTTATCGTTAATTCTGTGTTGGTCCTCTTTAATTACTCTTAATGGTCTTCTAGACCTACTTCTTCTAATTGCTATGACTAATGAATTTAAATTTAACTAATTGTTTTCTACTGTTTTTTAAAACTCTAAAATAATTAAAATTTCTTTAATGTTTTACTTTCTTCTTCTTTTATTAAAGATTTAAACTCTTCAATACTAAAAGTTCCTATATCTCCTTCGCCATGCTTTCTAACAGAAACTGTACCTTCTTGTTCCTCTTTTTCACCAACAATTACCATAAATGGTATTTTACTTACTTCGGCATCTCGTATTTTACGTCCAGTTTTTTCACTTCGGCTATCTACGAGGGCGCGAATTTCGGAATTTTCTAACGATTCTAAAACTTTTTCAGTATATTTTTGATATTTCTCACTGATTGGCAGTATTATAACTTGATCTGGAGTTAACCAAAGTGGGAAGTTACCTCCTGTATGTTCTAGTAATACTGCAATAAAACGCTCCATAGAACCAAAAGGTGCTCTATGAATCATTACAGGTCTATGTGATTGATTATCTGCACCTGTATAACTTAAATCAAAACGTTTTGGTAAGTTATAATCTACTTGAATAGTACCTAGTTGCCAACTTCTGCCTAAAGCGTCTTTTACCATAAAGTCTAGTTTTGGGCCGTAAAAAGCAGCTTCACCTTCTTCAATTACAAAATCTAAGCCTTTGTCTTTAGCTGCAGAAATAATGGCTTTTTCTGCAATTTCCCATGTATCTGCATCACCAATGTATTTATCTAAGTTTTCCATATCCCTAATGGAAACTTGAGCAGTAAAATCTTCAAAACCTAAAGAACCGAAAACATAAAGTACTAAATCTATAACTTCTTTAAATTCTTGATCTAATTGCTCTGGAGTACAAAAAATATGAGCATCATCTTGCGTAAATCCTCTAACACGAGTTAATCCATGCAATTCCCCACTTTGTTCGTATCTGTATACTGTACCAAATTCAGCAAAACGTACTGGTAGATCTTTATAAGAATAAGGTTTAAAATTATATACTTCGCAATGGTGAGGGCAGTTCATTGGTTTTAATAAAAACTCCTCATCCATTTTAGGAGTTTTTATAGATTGAAAGCTATCTTCTCCATACTTTTCATAATGTCCAGAAGTAACATATAATTCTTTTTGACCAATATGAGGTGTCATAACCTCTTGATAGCCTGCTTTTTTTTGAGCGACTTTTAAAAAGTCTTGCAAACGACTGCGTAACGCAGCTCCCTTTGGCAACCATAAAGGTAAACCTTGACCTACTTTCTGAGAAAAAGTAAATAATTCTAATTCTCTACCTAATTTTCTGTGATCTCGTTTTTTAGCTTCTTCTAAGAGTTCTAAATACTCTTTTAGCATTTTTTGTTTTGGGAAAGTAATTCCATAAACCCGCGTTAATTGGTTGTTTTTTTCATCACCTCTCCAATACGCACCGGCCACATTCATTATTTTTACAGCTTTTATAATGCCGGTATTAGGAATATGTCCTCCTCTGCATAAGTCAGTAAAATTACTATGGTCACAAAATGTAATATCTCCGTCAGTTAAATTTTCGATTAATTCAACCTTATATTCATTATTTTCGTTTTTATACATTGATAATGCATCTTCTTTAGACACATCACGCATATTAAATTCGTGTTTTCCACGAGCAATTTCTAAAAACTTTTTTTCAATAGCTGGAAAATCTTTTTCAGAAATAGTTTTATCACCCAAGTCTATGTCATAATAAAAACCATTATCAATGGCTGGACCAATTGTTAATTTTGCATTAGGATGGAAATGTAAAATAGTTTCAGCTAAAACATGAGCAGAAGAATGCCAAAATGCTTTTTTACCGGCAGCGTCATTAAAAGAATATAAAATTAAGTCACCATCTGTGGTTAAAGGGGTTTTAGTTTCAACGGTTATTCCGTTAAAACTTGCAGAAATTACATTTCTAGCTAAACCTTCACTAATGCTTTTTGCAACATCAATTGGAGTGCTATTCATAGCAAACTCCTTAACACTTCCGTCTGGTAAAGTAATTTTAATCATTTTTACGCGTAATATTTAAGCTTGCAAAGATATTAAAAACAATATTTCAAACAATATAATATTGAGTTATTAATATTTAAAGATTTACAATGTCCTATTATATGGTTTAGTTTACTAAACTATATAATAAATGTAAATTTTAAGTATTTTGAAATTACAAATAAATGCTATTGTCAAACCGAGATATGTAATAAGAATCAGTTATAAAGAGCATTGTTTTTTTTCTGACTATTTGGTACAAATTATATTTTAAAAGTTCCACTAAAAACAAACTCGGCAGGACCTTTTAAGAATACATTTGTATAAATTCCGTTGTTTTCTGCAAAAGACACCTCTAAATTACCACCTTCTACAGGCAAAAAAATAGATTTACTGTTGGTTTTATTCGTTTTGTGCATTGCAATAGCAACCGCTGTAACTCCTGTTCCACAGGCTAATGTTTCATTTTCAACACCTTTTTCATAAGTTCTTACTCTAAAAGTACTGTCGTTTATTTGTTGGACAAAATTTATATTTGCTCCAGGATTCTTATAAGAATATCTAATTTTTTTTCCATTTTCAAAAACAGGATAAGTGTTCAATTCGTCAACCATTTCAACATGATGTTGCGTTCCAGTATACACAAAAACAGAATTTTCTTTAACTTGTATTTCATCAACATCAATCATTTGTAAGGAAACAATACCCTGACTGATTTGAGCAAAATGAGATCCATCCACAGCTATAAATTTTGTTTTTTGATCAATAATTTCAAGTTGTTTTGCAAATGCTACAGCACATCTTGCACCATTTCCGCAGAAAGTTTCGCTACCATCAGCATTGTAATAAATCATTTTAAAATCGAACTTATCATCATTCTCAATTAAAATGATTCCATCTGCCCCAATTCCAAAATTTCTATCAGAAAGTTTTGAGAAAATGGCAGTTTTTTCTTTTGGAAAGTTTTTTGTTCTGTTATCTATCATAACAAAATCATTTCCTGTTCCTTGGTATTTATAAAATATCAATTCCATATAACAAAGGTAACGATTTCATTTGCAAAACAAGTCTGTTAAAAGGGGGTTAAAAACAGTTAAAACCTAGTTAAACAGATTTTTTAAAAATGTTAAAAAATGTATATTTGATTATTAAAATTTAGAATTATGAAGAAAATTTTTAGTTTTTTAGGAATGGCAATACTGGGAGGTGCTATTTCTCTAGGAGGATATAAAATATTGTTTAATGATTCTATTGTTGCTGAAGCTCCAAAATCAACATCATTAGAAACCATAAACACAAATTTTAGTCCTGTTACAAAAGCGAGGACCAATGAATTTAGTGCTATGTCAATTGATTTTACAATAGCTGCAGAAAAAACAGTAAATTCTGTGGTGCATGTAAAAAATACAACAATTAGAACGCAAAATAATCCTTTAGATATTTTCTTTGGAAATGGAAATGGTAAAAGAGAATACGAGCAAGTGGGAACAGGTAGCGGAGTTATTATTTCATCAGATGGTTATATCGTTACAAATAACCACGTAATTGACAATGCGAATGCTATTGAAATCACTTTAAATAACAAGAAAAAATACGAAGCTGAATTAATTGGAGCAGATGCAAGTAATGATATTGCATTACTGAAAATTAATGCTGACGTTGATTTACCATACACACCTTTTGCAAATTCTGATAATATTAAAATTGGAGAATGGGTTTTAGCAGTTGGTAATCCGTATAATTTAACATCAACGGTAACCGCAGGAATTGTAAGCGCTAAAGGACGAGATTTAGAGGGTAATAGAAATATTGAGTCTTTTATACAAACGGATGCTGCTGTAAATCCTGGAAATAGTGGAGGAGCTTTAGTAAATACAAGAGGGGAGTTGGTTGGAATTAATACGGCAATATCATCCAAAACAGGATCATTTATTGGATATTCATTTGCAGTTCCTTCTAATATTGCTAAAAAAATTGTTGACGATTTGTTGGAGTATGGAGCTATTCAAGAAGCAGTAATTGGCATACGCTTTAACCCAAATGAAGATGAAAAAACTTTAGGAGTAAAAATTGTTGGAGTAGAAGAGGGGCAAGGCGCTGCTATAGCAGGATTGCAAGAAAATGATATTATAGTTAAAGTAAATGACGTTAAAATCTCTAAATTTTCAGATTTAAGAGGTCAATTAACTGCAAAAAGGCCTGGAGAATCTGTAAATATTACACTGGACAGAGATGGAGAATTAATTACTAAAACTGTAAAATTAACTAAAAAAGTAAAAAGATTCATTTCAAATTCTTTTAACTGGGAGCTGAAAGATTTATCAAAAAAAGAGTTGAAAAGTAGAAAAATTAAAAATGGCGTTAAAATTATTGCCACTGGCGATAGAGATGCAAATAATAGCATTCAAAATTTTATTATTACTAAAATAAATGACAGAGAGGTGAATTCGGCAGAAAAAGCAGTTACTTTGTTAGAAAGTGTTGCCAATAGCAGATATTCTATCGTAATTGATATGATTAACACAGATGGAGAAAAAGAAAGACTACGTTTTAGGTAAAAATTAAATTTCAAGTAAAAAAAATCCTGATAATTTTATCAGGATTTTTTTTGTTGTAAAGTTTTAACGAAATCGATTTCGTTTTTTCAAAAAAAGAAATACTTTTGCAAAAAAATAATTAACCTTTCAAGAATGTCAACAAACTTAGATTACGAAAAAGAAGTTGCTTTACAAGCAGAAACTAGAAAATCTACCGTAGAGTTTATTACTATTGTCAATGAGTTGTGGTATGATAAAGCCATTGAATTGGTGCTTTTTAGAAACCCTTTAATTGATAAAAGAGTAAATGAAGTCCTAAATTTAATAGAATATGCCAAAGAATTTGTGAGTAAGCCCATAAGCATAGAAAATGTTTTGAGTTTAGCAAAGGCAATTCAACAAGCAGATTTACCGCCATCAAAATTAGATATTGGTAAATTGGCTTATGAATGTCATTTAAATCCAAAGGAATGTGATGATAAATTAGAGTTTGTAAAAAAGCAATTAAAAAACGTAACTGAAGTCAAAGATTTTACGCCAAAAGATGTTGTGTTATATGGTTTTGGTAGAATTGGTCGTTTATTAGCAAGAGAGTTAATGTCTAAAATGGGCAAAGGTTCTCAATTGAGATTGAGAGCAGTTGTAACTCGTGGAGAAATCACACAATCAGTTTTAGAAAAAAGAGCATCACTTTTAAGTATAGATTCTGTTCATGGAGACTTTTTAGGAACTGTACAAACTGATATCGAAAACAACGCATTGATTATTAACGGAACAACTGTTCATATGATTTCTGCAAAGCAACCGGAAGATATTGATTACACTGCATTTGGCATAAATGATGCATTAATCATAGATAATACAGGAGCTTTTAGAGATGAGACTGCGTTAAAAAGACACTTGGCAGCAAAAGGAGCAGGTAAAGTTTTGTTAACTGCACCAGGAAAAGGGATTCCAAACATTGTACACGGAGTAAATCACAAAAAGCATAATCCAGATAAAGTAGATATATTTTCTGCGGCATCTTGCACAACAAATGCAATTACTCCAATTCTAAAAGTTATAGAAGATAATTTTGGGATTAAAAAAGGACATTTAGAAACCATACATGCATATACTAATGACCAGAATTTAGTAGACAATATGCATAGTAAACACAGAAGAGGAAGAGCTGCAGCATTAAATATGGTTATTACAGAAACAGGTGCAGGTAAAGCAGTTGCAAAAGCGTTGCCGGCCTTAGAAGGTAAATTAACATCTAATGCAATTCGTGTTCCAGTACCAAATGGATCTTTAGCAATTTTAAGTTTACAATTAAGAATACCAGTTTCTACAGAATCTTTAAATGCCATGATAAAATATAGTGCATTAGAAGGCGATTTAGTAGAACAAATTAAATATTCTTTAGATAATGAATTGGTTTCCTCAGATATTATTGGCTCCACAGCACCATCAATTTTTGACAGTAAATCAACAATTACAGATAAAGAAACCGTAGTAATTTACATTTGGTATGATAATGAATATGGCTATTCTCATCAAGTAATGCGTTTGGCAAAACACATTGCAAAAGTAAGACGTTATACTTATTATTAGAGTTTTTAGAATTTAAATCAAAGAAGCCTGAAATATATTTTATTTCAGGTTTTTTTTTGAAGCTATTTCCAGCTTTCCGCACTCGCTTTTTGTTCATCCTTCACAAAAGAGCTCAAACAAACGCTTCAATCTGGGCTAAAATAATTTACCGAATTTGTGCACATCAAAGCTATTTTTAAGTTTAAAAAGTGAAGTAACTAAATAAGTAAAAATTAAATTTATTTAAAAGTAAGATTTGTTTTTAGAAACCTTTAAACTTCTAATATTTTAGTATTTTTAAAAAAAATATAAATCAATGAAAAATCTTTTTAGGTTCATTGTTTTATCAATAGTTTTTACAATGAATGTTCAAGACAAATTACTATATTCTAAAATCCCAAAGCCTGCAAAAAAAATCAATGTAGGAAACACAGAAAGTAGAATGATGGATGGTTTTGTGTTTCGGTATTATTAGGTAACAGAAGGTTTAATAGAAAAGGATTTGACTTTTGCATCTAACAAAAAATCAAGAACAACTTTAGAAACTATAAATCATATATTAGTGTTATCAGAAGTAATTTTAAAAGATATATAATTATCCTTAAATGACAATCCAACAAAAAATACAAACTCTAAGAGACGAATTAAATAAACATAATTATAATTATTATGTTTTAGATAACGCTACAATTTCTGATTTTGATTTTGACATCAAGCTGAAAGCTTTAGAAAAATTAGAAACCGAAAACCCTGCTTTTTTTGATGTAAATTCACCAACACAAAGAGTGGGTGGCACTGTTACCAAAAACTTTGAAACAATTACGCATAAAAATAGGATGTATTCTCTAGATAATTCCTACTCAAAAGAAGACTTACTAAATTGGGAAAAACGAGTACATAAAATATTAGGAACCACAGAAACACAATATACATGTGAATTAAAGTTTGATGGGGCTTCCATTAATCTGACTTATGAAAATGGTCAATTTCAAAAGGCAGTAACAAGAGGAGATGGTTTTCAAGGAGATGAGGTAACTAATAATATCAGAACTATAAAATCAATCCCTTTGCACATAAAATCAGATTTTGTAGGGAATTTTGAAATGCGTGGTGAAATTATTTTACCTATAGTTGGTTTTAATAAAATGAATGAAGAACGACTTGCAAATGGAGAAGAAGAATATAGAAATCCAAGAAATACGGCAAGTGGAAGTTTAAAATTACAAGACAGTGCAGAAGTAGCCAAACGTCCTTTAGATTGTTTGTTGTATCAAGTTGTAACATCAGAAAGAAAATATAAAACTCATTTTGAAAGTCTTGAAAATGCTAGAAAAGTTGGTTTTAAAGTTCCTAAAACAATCGCTTTGGTAAATTCTATTGATGAAGTATTTGATTTTGTAAATCAATGGGATGCAAAGCGTTTCGATTTACCCTATGAAACAGACGGAATCGTAATTAAGGTAAACAATTTACAGCAGCAAGAAGAGTTGGGTTATACTTCAAAGTACCCAAGATGGGCAATTGCTTATAAGTTTAAAGCTGTGCAAGTTTCTACAGTGTTAAATAAAATTAGTTATCAAGTTGGTAGAACAGGAGCTATAACACCAGTTGCAAATCTAGAACCTGTTCAGCTTGCAGGAACTACTGTAAAAAGGGCATCTTTGCATAATGCAGATCAAATTGAAAAGTTAGATATTAGAATAAATGATACCGTTTTTGTTGAAAAAGGAGGAGAAATTATTCCAAAAATTATTGCTGTAGATTTTACAAAACGCCATGATAGTTCTTTACCAACAATTTATGCAACTCATTGTCCTGAATGCAATACAGAATTAGTAAGAAAAGAAGGAGATGCAAAACATTATTGCCCAAATGAATTTGGATGTCCACCTCAAATAACAGGAAGGATCCAGCATTTTATCAGCAGAAAAGCAATGGATATTGATGGTTTGGGAGGTGAAACTGTAGATTTACTTCGTAAAGAAGGATTAATTCAGAACTATGCAGATTTGTATGATTTAAAGGTTGAGCAAGTTATTCCGTTAGAAAGAATGGCAGAAAAATCCGCTCAAAATATGATTAACGGAATTGAAAAATCAAAAAATATTCCATTTGAAAAAGTATTATTTGCTTTAGGAATTCGTTTTGTAGGTGAAACTGTGGCTAAAAAATTAGCCAAACATTTTAAATCGATAGATAATTTAATGACAGCATCTTTTGATGAACTTGTAAATGTTGATGAAATCGGAGATAGAATCGCACAAAGTATTGTTGATTTTTCAAATGATTTAAATAACATTCAGTTAATAAATAAATTAAAAGTTGTTGGTATTCAATTATCAGTATCAGCAGAAAGTTTAGAAAATCAATCGGAGAAATTAAAAGGACAAATCTTTGTGGTTTCTGGTGTATTTCATCAAATGAGTAGAAACGATTTAAAGAAAGCGATTGAAGATAATGGAGGTAAAGTAAGTTCTTCCATTTCTAAGAAAACAAATTTTATTGTTGCCGGAGATAATATGGGGCCAAGTAAATTGGTAAAAGCAGAAAGTTTAGGAATTACAATTATTTCTGAAAATGATTTTATAGATAAAATTAGATAATCTACTTTTGGCAATCTTTTTGTAAACAGTAATCTTTTGTTGACTAAGTAAAATGATTTGAAAAAACTTCTATACATATATATAATCGTCAACTCTTTTTTTGTGTTTTCACAAAAAAACGAGGTTCTAGATTCTATACCACCAAATTATGAGGATTATATTCTGGTAAAACCTGGGGATAGCATTACAATAGAATTGAATGAAATTACACTTTTACCAAAACAAAAATTTACATCAAGAGAAGATATTCGCTACTACTTGTGGTTTCGTAAAAAAGTATTTAAGGCTTACCCTTATGCTAAATTGGCTTCTAAAAGATTGGATTCTTTAAATGCAAGGCTTAATAGAATTGATTCAAAAAGAAAACGTAAAAAGTATACAAAGCAAGTTCAAAAATATATTGAAGGAGAGTTTACAGATCAGATTAAAAAAATGACCAGAACTGAAGGTCGTATCTTAATTAAATTGATTCATCGTCAAACTGGAAAAACAGCATTTGACAATATAAAAACTTTAAGAAGTGGTTTTAAAGCCTTTTGGTACAATACAACTGCTAATTTATTCAAGTTATCTTTGAAATTGGAGTATCAGCCAGAAACCGAAAATGAAGATTATTTAATAGAAGATGTACTGCAAAGAGCTTTTCAAGATGATAAACTTATAGCGCAAAAATCAAAGTTAGATTTTGACTTTGCTGAAATTATTTCAGATAAAAAAGCAAAAATTGATGTTGAGGTATATAAAGCAATGTTTGCTAAGATGCGAAAAAAGAAACAAAAGAAAAAGAAGAAGCAAAAGCGGAGATAAAGTAAAAGTTGTAACTTTTAACAGTTAATATCTAAACTTAAATGTTTTTATCCGGTATTTCATTATACATGAAAAAATAATTCTTTTAAATAATTCCATTTTTTTTAATGTGATTAGTATCTATAGGACGATTTCAAATTTTCTCGAGATTATAATATATGTCTTAAAAAGAGATTTAAGATTCAAAAACTAAGGTAAAATTTGAAATAATTATGTCTTATATTATTACTGATTTTTCGATTAGATTATCTAAGAGGCATCATTTGAGAGAGTTTTTACTATTAAAACTGTGGTTTGATGTTTTTTTTAGATTTAATAATTGTGGGGTTATTTTGTGTTATTTAGATTGTTTTAGTTGTTTGTGATTTTGTATTTAAGATGCTGCTTTTTTTTTAGGATAAATTTTTGAAGAAATTTCAATTTGCAAGTATTTGTTTATAAGTGTTTTGAGATTTTGTTTTAAAAATAAACAAACATTTTTAATAAAATAAGTTGTGAGATTAAAAAGGTGTTGTATATTTGCACCCGCTAAGCGAAAAACACGGTTTAAATTTTTAGGTTTCGTTTTGATTTAGCGTTAGTTCATTGATAGATTTTTGTTGTTGATTTAGGTTTAAAATTTTAAAACATTTTTCAATTTTTATTAGGATTAGAATAAAAACATAATGTATCTTTGCAGTCCGAAATTTTCGGTAAAAGTTCATGTTTTTTTTAGGGTTTAAAAAAGATTAAAAAAATAAATTATTTTTCTTGTCAGAATTAAAATAGTTTATATATTTGCAGCCGCTAACAAATACAGCAAAAAAAGTTCAGAGAGATTTTGGAATAATTATAAAAAATTAGATAGTTCGATTCTATCATTTCTACAGAGTTTGAGGTTTAATTTAATGTTTAATACATTATAATTTTAGTTCAGACAAGTTCATTGAAAATATTGAAATTGACAGCGTAAACAAAGAGTAGAATAACCACTTCTTCGGAAGTAAAATTCTTTTGAAACTTATTCATTAAACATATTTAAGATATACAATGAAGAGTTTGATCCTGGCTCAGGATGAACGCTAGCGGCAGGCTTAACACATGCAAGTCGAGGGGTAACATTGGTGCTTGCACCAGATGACGACCGGCGCACGGGTGCGTAACGCGTATAGAACTTACCTTTTACAGGGGGATAGCCTTTAGAAATGAAGATTAATATCCCATAGTATTGAGAACTGGCATCAGTTTTTAATTAAAGATTTATCGGTAAAAGATGGCTATGCGTCCTATTAGCTAGATGGTAAGGTAATGGCTTACCATGGCAACGATAGGTAGGGGCCCTGAGAGGGGGATCCCCCACACTGGTACTGAGACACGGACCAGACTCCTACGGGAGGCAGCAGTGAGGAATATTGGGCAATGGAGGCAACTCTGACCCAGCCATGCCGCGTGCAGGAAGACTGCCCTATGGGTTGTAAACTGCTTTTATACAGGAAGAAACACACCTACGTGTAGGTGCTTGACGGTACTGTAAGAATAAGCACCGGCTAACTCCGTGCCAGCAGCCGCGGTAATACGGAGGGTGCAAGCGTTATCCGGAATCATTGGGTTTAAAGGGTCCGCAGGCGGTCAATTAAGTCAGAGGTGAAATCCCATAGCTTAACTATGGAACTGCCTTTGATACTGGTTGACTTGAGTTATACGGAAGTAGATAGAATGTGTAGTGTAGCGGTGAAATGCATAGATATTACACAGAATACCGATTGCGAAGGCAGTCTACTACGTATATACTGACGCTCATGGACGAAAGCGTGGGGAGCGAACAGGATTAGATACCCTGGTAGTCCACGCCGTAAACGATGGACACTAGTTGTTGGAATTATTCAGTGACTAAGCGAAAGTGATAAGTGTCCCACCTGGGGAGTACGATCGCAAGATTGAAACTCAAAGGAATTGACGGGGGCCCGCACAAGCGGTGGAGCATGTGGTTTAATTCGATGATACGCGAGGAACCTTACCAAGACTTAAATGTATTTTGCTAAATTGAGAAATCAATTGTTCTTCGGACAATTTACAAGGTGCTGCATGGTTGTCGTCAGCTCGTGCCGTGAGGTGTCGGGTTAAGTCCCATAACGAGCGCAACCCCTATTTTTAGTTACCAGCGAATAATGTCGGGGACTCTAGAAAGACTGCCTGTGTAAACAGTGAGGAAGGTGGGGATGATGTCAAATCATCACGGCCCTTATGTCTTGGGCTACACACGTGCTACAATGGTTACTACAGTGGGCTGCCATCTGGCGACAGAGAGCAAATCCATAAAGGTAATCCCAGTTCGGATCGGAGTCTGCAACTCGACTCTGTGAAGTTGGAATCGCTAGTAATCGTATATCAGCAATGATACGGTGAATACGTTCCCGGGCCTTGTACACACCGCCCGTCAAGCCATGGAAGTTTGTAGTGCCTGAAGTCAGTAACCGAAAGGATCTGCCTAGGGTAAGACAGATAACTAGGGCTAAGTCGTAACAAGGTAGCCGTACCGGAAGGTGTGGCTGGAATATCTCTTTTTTTGAGTATTGTTTGTGTTTAATTCTATCTTCTTTTTTCCTTTTTAAAGTCTCGTAGCTCAGCTGGTTAGAGCGCTACACTGATAATGTAGAGGTCGGCAGTTCGAGTCTGCCCGGGACTACATTAAAAAGGGGGATTAGCTCAGTTGGCTAGAGCGCTTGCCTTGCACGCAAGAGGTCATCGGTTCGACTCCGATATTCTCCACTTAATCTATCTTTATGATAGATAAGGTTCTTTGACATATTGTAATGAATATATATACTTAATTTTTAAAAGTTATTAAGGGCGTATGGCGGATGCCTAGGCTCTCATAGGCTATGAAGGACGTGACAAGCTGCGATAAGTTTCGATAAGGTGCAAATAACCTTTGAGTCGAAAATTTCCGAATGGGGCAACCCAATTATTTGAAGAATAATTATCCTATTTATAGGAAGCTAACCTGGTGAACTGAAACATCTAAGTAACCAGAGGAAGAGAAAACAATAGTGATTCCCTGAGTAGTGGCGAACGAAAAGGGAACAGCCCAAACCAAGATTATTTCGGTAATTTTGGGGTTGTAGGACTACAACATGTAATATAAATTTATAAAAGAACGTTTTGGAAAGAACGACCATAGTGGGTGATAGTCCCGTATTTGAAATAGATTTATTAACTAGTAGTATCCTGAGTAGGGCGGGACACGTGAAATCCTGTCTGAATTTGCCGGGACCATCCGGTAAGGCTAAATACTAATGAGAGACCGATAGTGAACAAGTACCGTGAGGGAAAGGTGAAAAGTACTCCGAATAGGAGAGTGAAATAGATCCTGAAACCATACGCTTACAAGCGGTAGGAGCCATTTTTATGGTGACTGCGTGCCTTTTGCATAATGAACCTACGAGTTACTCCTCTCTAGCAAGGATAAGAATTTTTGATTCGAATCCGTAGCGAAAGCAAGTCTGAATAGGGCGCTTAGTTAGAGGGGGTAGACGCGAAACCAAGTGATCTACCCATGACCAGGTTGAAACTCCGTTAATCTGGAGTGGAGGACCGAACCAATATACGTTGAAAAGTGTTTGGATGAGTTGTGGGTAGGGGTGAAAGGCTAATCAAACTTGGAAATAGCTCGTACTCTCCGAAATGCATTTAGGTGCAGCCTCGATATTATTGTCATAGAGGTAGAGCTACTGATTGGATGCGGGGGCTTCATCGCCTACCAATTCCAGACAAACTCCGAATGCTATGACATTTGATCGGGAGTGAGGCAGTGGGTGCTAAGGTCCATTGCCAAGAGGGAAACAACCCAGACTATCAGCTAAAGTCCCTAAATATATGTTAAGTTGACCTAACGTTGTGCGATTGCATTGACAGCTAGGATGTTGGCTTGGAAGCAGCCATTCATTTAAAGAGTGCGTAACAGCTCACTAGTCGAGCGATTGTGCGTGGATAATAATCGGGCATAAACATATTACTGAAGCTATAGATCTATTTTATAGATGGTAGGAGAGCATTCTGATTGTATTGAAGGTTTAGCGTAAGCTATGCTGGAATAATTAGAAAAGAAAATGTAGGTATAAGTAACGATAAAGCGGGAGAGAAACCCGCTCACCAATAGACTAAGGTTTCCTGATCAACGCTAATCGGATCAGGGTTAGTCGGGACCTAAGGCGTACCCAAACGGGGAAGTCGATGGACAACAGGTTAATATTCCTGTACTAATATATATTGTGATGGGGTGACGGAGAAGTGAAAATCTTGCGTACTGACGGAATAGTACGTTAAATGATATAGGTATACAAATTATAGGTAAATCCATTATTTGTGCTGAAATCAGATAGTACCATAAATCTTCGGATGAGTGGATAAAGATGTAATCATGCTCCCAAGAAAAACCTCTAAACTTAGATATATATTACTCGTACCTCAAACCGACACAGGTAGTCAAGTAGAAAATACTAAGGTGCTCGAGTGATTCATGGCTAAGGAACTAGGCAAATTAGTCTCGTAACTTCGGGAGAAGAGACGCTTACTTTCTTCGGAAAGAAGCCGCAGTGAATAGGCCCAGGCGACTGTTTATCAAAAACACAGGACTCTGCTAAATCGAAAGATGATGTATAGGGTCTGACACCTGCCCGGTGCCGGAAGGTTAAGAGGAGGGGTTATACTTCGGTAGAAGCTC
>ENA-OSET01001217-OSET01001217.1-sediment-metagenome-genome-assembly--contig:-NODE-1217-length-27005-cov-13.449495_pt1 | contig 27005 bp, 24 predicted proteins | sample MGYA00237882_ERZ534229 | MGnify/ENA primary metagenome ERZ534229 (study PRJEB26408, sample SAMN06266212) | sediment metagenome | isolation source: Hudson Canyon methane seep mesocosm | place... | reverse complement strand
CCCACCAGCAACCAAAGGCCAAACAAGATAGTGCCACGCTTGCCATATCCACTCGAAAAATAGCACATAAGTGATCAGCAACAAGCCACTTAACAACAACCAGCCAAGCAACAACCAGTTTAGAAATTTTTTATACGAATTGTTTATCTCAATCCCCTCAATCTCTTTATTTCCATACTGATGATATTGCAGATCATACATCTACACTTTCCCATACCTGCTCTTTAGGTGTGCTTTCACGGACCTGAAAGGATGAATACTTTCAAACTGATGATGAATGACAGCCATTTTTACCAGAGGATCTGCATCAAGCATAGCTTCATCATTAATAAACTGCTCAAGGTTATTCATTAAAGCCGCAATATTCTTGTGCTCTTGTGGTGGAGTATAAATAACCTCACCAGTCTGTTGGTTCTTTAATGTTGTTCCTGGCAACCGACGAAAACCACCGTCGTTTTGTTCTAACACTTGATAAAGTGAAATGATTAGGTTGCTTGTAATCAGCCCATTACCTCGAACCGCCACAAACCCTGCACGCAGAGCTTTAGCATAGCTACTTACCTCTTTTGCTGCAGGGTTCCGTACTACATTCTCAACTAATTAGCTTTTGTATATCTCATCATGAGTAGTAATTATATTTTCAATCTCGGAGCTATCTTTTGCTCCCTGTAATGTAAGGCTGCTAATTAAAATTTCTTCGTTAGGAATAGTCTCAGAAATACCTTTAGAGTTCGGCTAAATATCTATGTGCGGCAGCCACTTTTCGTAAAACGGCTTTTGTTTCCAATTCAACAACTGGGGGTAAAGGTAATAATACAATCTCGCCCATAAAGATGAACCTTGGATAATGGAATGTATAAATTACAGATAAATACACACACATTTTTGCATCATGTATAGATAATCTATTTTTGCATACATGTCCTTCCTGTTAGGAATGAATAACTCAATCTCCTATACATACAAAAACAGTAAGTAATTTAAATTTGTTCACTTGAAGCTTGAATTTCCATTAACTAAATTTAATTCTAGATTGAGATTGAAGTGACTTAGATAATGACAAGAAATCAACTAACAAAACAACCACTTACGATTAAATGGTCGCATCCTCTTTTATTAGGTAACCTTATAAAACCGTGGGTTAAATGGAGGTATAAAACTGAAATCTGCCCATTCCGGCTTAATTTATAATTTGTTTTATTAATGCTAAATCATCTTAGCTCAACGCTAATAACCCTAACTGTTATTAAATGAACAAGAACAGTTATCCTTCATAGCGGATATATTGCATTTATCCCGCATAGGGTATATATTGCAATTATACCCTTCGGAGGATATGTCCATGACAAAAGCTGTTACAACAAAAGCACTAGGCATAATGTTAAGAGATCATCGCAAGAAAATTGATGTTACACAGACTGAATTAGCTAGACTAGCAGGTGGCATCAAGCAAGCGACTGTATCTAATTTTGAGAACAATCCAAGTGCCGCCAAAGTAGACACCCTATTTAAACTAGCAAATGCATTAGGCCTAGAAATTCATATTATCGAGAAAAAAAGTGCACCTTCATTAGGAGTCGATGAATGGTAAAAAAGCTCTATGCGCTAATGAATGGTGTCCAAGTAGGAATGTTAGATAAAACCCGTAGCGGAGGCATGTCCTTCACTTACGATACCAACTGGTTAAGCTCCCCTTCAAGACGACCTATTTCTTTATCTATGCCTCTATCCTCGACACCCTATACAGGTAACGAGGTCTACAATTACTTTGACAACCTTCTACCAGATAACCCGGCTGTTCGTGAGCGTGTGATGGCCAAATTCTCAGTACCCGTCGATCATCCTTTCGACATTCTGGCAGCAATTGGCCAAGATTGTGTAGGTGCACTACAGCTTGTGGCTGACAACACTGCATATCGCGCTGAGATAGAAGCACAGTCTCTCTCAGAAAGCGAAATTGCTGCACAGCTACGTCGTTATAGAGAAAGCCCCATGGGTATGGAAGAAGATGATGACTTCCGCATTTCATTAGCCGGGGTGCAAGAAAAAACAGCACTGCTTTTGCAAGGCGGAACTTGGTATCGGCCTCATGGTGCAACACCCACCACCCACATTCTCAAACTCCCTATTGGGGTAATTCATAATGCATCAGGCAATATTGACCTAACTAGCAGTTGTGATAATGAATGGACTTGCCTGAAAATTATCCAAAATTTTGGCATTCCAACCACCAATGCACGTGTGGAAGATTTTGAAGATCAACATGTTTTAGTGGTTGAGCGCTTTGATAGAAAATGGACATCAAGCCAAGACTGGTTACTGCGATTGCCACAAGAAGATTTCTGTCAGGCCATGAATCTACCATCCAGTAGAAAGTATCAAACTGACGATGGCCCGAGTATGGTAGCTTGCCTAAACTTATTGCAAAACAGTAACAATAGCTATGAAGACAAGCTTAATTTCATCAAACAACAAATTCTATTTCTATTATTGTCAGCCCCAGACGGTCACGCCAAAAACTTCAGCCTGCACCTACAAGCCGGCGATAATTTTTCATTAGCGCCGTGTTATGACGTGCTTTCGACTTACCCTATCGTTAACAAACAATTAGCACGCCGTGCCAAACTGGCAATGGGCTGGATGGGAACCACAAAAGGATACAGATATAAGATCCAAGATATTCAATTGCGGCATATACTGTTTACTGCTAAAAAAGTAGGCCTACTCGAAGAAGTTAATACATTTATTTCTGGCATAGAAGCAGCAGCAGAAAAAGCGCTAAAATCAACTCAAGCTGAGGCAAAAAAGCAGAATATTGATATGTCTGTAGCTACCCCCATCCTAGAGCAATCACATCAAAAAGCACAGTGGCTTCAACGCTCCTATAACAGCCTCGGGTGATAATTTACGCAAAAAATAAGCCGTGATAGTTATCCATTACGGCTACTTTTTGTTCAAGCTGTACACGTTAAGTTTACAAATCAAGCTGGCTGATTCTTGGTTTTTTACAAGTTAAATACTGTTAAAACAGTACCTTACAATTAAAGGGTAGCGTCCCCTTTTAGTTTTCTATGTTCGGTCATTTGGATACTCCTAGGCCTATAGTGTCGCCTATTTAATGTATCCGTTAAAATGTAGCAGGTTCATAGGTTCAAATCCTACTGTTCCGACCAATTAAATGAACTCATTCATTTTTTATCAGCGGTAACTCAATCCAGAATGTACTACCTTCACCCTCGATACTTTCTACACCTATCCGACCGTTCATAAGTTCTATCATTTCTCTCGCGACAGTTAAACCTATTCCCGTACCTTCAATATCGGAATGTTCTTGGTCGACTCTATAAAAAGGGCTAAATATTTCTTGTTGTTGGTTAGCTGGAATACCGATGCCATTATCTTGAATATTTATTTTTAAAAATTCATCCTCGACAATCAAGCTTGATATTGTGATGGTGTTATTTGATGGGCTATATTTGATAGCATTATTTAATAAGTTTATAAGTATCTGCTTTAGTTTTATTTCATCAGCTATGATCGTGTAATTGTTTAATATTTCAAGATTAACTTCTATTTTTTTTGCTTTTGCTAATACCTTTAACATTGGTACACATTCGTGAATAATGTCAGCAGAATTGAGATGGCTAAATGAACACTCAATTTCCCTTGCTTCAATTTTAGCGAGCTCTAAAATCTCATTGATCAGTTTTAGAAGGTGATTGCCCCCCTTTAGAATCATGTCTACACTTTCATTTTGGCTTTCAGTGAGCGTAACTTCAGGATCCGTTTGTAAAAGTTGTCCAAAACCAAGAATAGAAGTGAGAGGTGTTCTTAGTTCGTGACTCATTTTGGAGAGAAAGCTAGATTTAGCAAGGTTTTCATCAACGGCTTTTTTCTGTTCTATACGAAGTTCAAGCAAAAAAACTACTTGCTTGGCAAGCTTTTGCAGCATCTGCTCTTGATGTGCCGATAATGTTTTTGGGACAGTATCAATGACACATAATGTCCCGAGCGCAAAACCATCTTTTGTGATTAACGGTGCTCCTGCATATGCACGTATTTTCGGGTCAGATGTTACTAATGGATTATCTGCAAATCGTTCATCGTTAAGTGCATCGACGACTCTAAAAACCTCTCGTTCTAATATTGCATGAGCACAAAAGGCTATATCACGGTGTGTTTCACTTGCTTGTATACCAATCCTTGCTTTGAACCATTGCCGTTCTGTATCGACTAGACATACAAGTGCAATAGGAGTATCACAAATCAGTGCTGCAATTTCGACAATATCATTGAAACTTTCCTCGATCTCGGTGTCGAGAATATCATAGCCTCTTAGTACCTCAAGACGCTTTTTTTCATCGGCAGGCTTGTGGGCTTTTATCATTATGATATCCGATAGTGACTGTCTACTGCTATGACTTTACCAATTAGATCTAGGTTGGGCAAGCTCTTGTTTACTTAAGAAAATTATAAATGATTCAACATAATCCTGATCCAGATCATAAGTAGAATTTCATAATACGTATAGAATTTGCCTTTAAGAACAATACTCTTATTTTCCCTGTGAGTGAGGGATGAAGGTAGTTTTATGAATGATAGTGTTAGAAAAATTTGCGATGAGTTTTACAATTAAACTCAAACGTTATTCGAGATACTTACTGTCTTTGTTATCCATAAATTATGTTTAGTAAACGCTAAAAAGTGCATATGGATCTCGGTCCAATATAAACAGGTCAAGATGAAAAATAACAAGATGAATATCAATAAAGGGCAAGGATGCAAACGATGACTGAAGATCAGGTTTTAAGTTTACATGTAGATAAGCTTGCTTGTGTTCGCAATAATAAAACGCTGTTTGAGGATCTTAGTTTTTCCTTGCACAGTGGTGAAATCATGATCATTGGTGGTGATAATGGTAGTGGTAAAACGACCTTATTAAACCTGTTGTGTGGTTTTAAAGCACCAGACAGTGGCAACATTCAATTAAATCAACAATCTATTGAAGATTTGGGCGACGACTATAGTCAACAATTAGTGTACCTAAGCCATGAAGACGAAGTTAAATTAGATTTGTCGGCTAGAGAAAACTTGATGTTATTTTGTCAGCAATATGATCAAGAAACAGAATTTGTTAGTGAGATTTTAGATAAAATCATGTTGGAAAATGAAGCCGATATTCCGTGTCGCTACCTTTCTGCAGGACAAAATAGACGGGTGACGTTAGCGCGGTTATTGATAAGCCAGGCACCAATTTGGATTTTAGATGAACCCCTAACAGCATTAGATGAAACAGGGATAGAATTAGTCAAACAGCTACTGCATCTAAAATTACAACGTAAGGGAATGATTATTTTATCGTCTCATCATGACATTAACATCGATGAAGGCATTGGAATGCAACGCATGACCCTAACGCCAGTGATACAAAATTCTTCAGCATGACGGTGTTTCTCGTTAATGCAATAATTTCACTATAAAAAATACTCCTAAATACGCTATGCTACGGACATTGATTTAAAACAATGGCGTAGGTTTCAGGAATGCAATATAAACATTTAGGAAGTTCTGATATTCAAGTCAGTGCCATTTGTTTAGGCACGATGACATTTGGCGAACAAAATACTCACGTTGAAGGTCATCATCAATTAGATTGGGCCATAGAATATGGCATTAATTTTATTGATACTGCAGAGTTGTATGCAATCCCTCCTAAAGCTGAAACCTATGGTCGAACAGAAGAAATTATAGGAAGCTGGCTTACTCAAAGAGGACGGCGTGACGATTTAGTGATTGCAAGTAAAATCGCTGGCGCGGGTGAAGACTGGATCCCTCATATTCGAGAAGGGAAAACACGATTTAACACTGAGCATATTACTCAAGCACTTGATGCTAGCTTAAAACGACTGCAAACAGATTATCTTGATCTTTATCAGCTACATTGGCCAGAACGTCAGACTAATTACTTTGGTAAATTAGGATATCAACAAGCAGATAATGAACAGGCATTAACACCGATAAGGCAAACCTTAGAAGCCTTAGAAAATCAGGTTAAGGCGGGCAAGGTTCGCTACATTGGTTTATCGAATGAAACGCCATGGGGCATGATGCAGTTCTTGAATATTGCAAAAGACTATGACTTGCCTAAAATCGTCTCTGTTCAAAATCCTTATAGCTTAATTAATCGAACTTATGAAGTGGGTTGTGCTGAAATTTCTCACCGTGATGATGTAGGCCTTTTAGCCTATTCACCATTAGGATTTGGTGTATTAAGTGGTAAATACTTAAATGGTGCTCGTCCTGAAAATGCACGTATTACTAAATGGCCAGAATATGCTCGATATATCAATACACAAGCTGTTGCCGCTACGGAAGCATATGTAAAATTGGCCAATGACAATGGATTAGATCCAGCTCAAATGGCATTGGCTTATGTAAATAGTCGTCCTTTTGTTGCATCTACTATTATCGGTGCAACAACGATGGCACAACTCAAAAATAATATTTCAAGCATACAGCTAGATCTGGATGACAATATAATTGCAGCGATTGATAATATTCATCAGCAATATCCAAATCCAGCACCATAATTTAGCAAACCATGTGATGTTTATTACATAAAAAATGAGTATTAATGGTTTTATCAGGGGATAAAGACGACGTTATTTTTAATGTGTTTTATAAATGATGTTTCTAGGCATTAGCAATGTTACAAACTTGCTGTATACTTCAATTCGAAGGCCCACACCCCGCCGGAAAATAAAAATAAAAATAGGCAATATAAGGGAAGATTTGTGGGTCAAAAGAGTCAAGACGGAACTATTGTTGTTGGGATTTCTGCCCCACATCATCTGCCATACCTTCAATATGATGACGAACTGTTAAAGCTGGGCTATCAACTTACACACTGTAACTGTGCCAATGGTGAGTGTGAGGACAAGCCGGATATTTGTATATTATCTTTTGAGCATCTTCAGGACCAATCTTCAGCCGTAATAAAAAACCTTAAAACCCATGATGTTCCATTTATTATTTGTTTAAATGATGAATCATCAATGGAAAACTTAACGAGCCATTTACAAAAAGCGGTTGGTTTTGTATTTGGTGAACCGTCACTTAATCAATTGGCACTGGAAATTGAAGTAGGCTTGCATATTCATCGTGAGAGAACAGTACATTCGCGACGAGTTGAACGAGTATCAACTAAGATTCAAAATAACCGTGATATTGGTGTTGCTACAGGTTTGTTAATGGCTCAGACACACCTCAATGCATTAGAAGTGTTTGCAATTATGAAAACATTTAGCCGAAATGGCCGAATTCGAGTTGCGACGGTAGCCAGAGAAATAATCAACTTGTTTGAACAGCGACATCCTGACTTATCGAATGAAATGAAAATTGAAAACTTACCGCAATGGTTGGCTGACAAATTACAACAAATTTCTATCGAGACTCAAAAATTGCAATAAACTTAAGATGACGTTAATTAATAGATAAAAAAACATTAATACTTCAAACATGGCTTGCTTTCGATGACAGTATTTTTCAACTACCGAGCAAAATTTATTCACCACACTGCTTTACAATCTCCATAAGCGCCTCATCTGAGGGATAAATGGCATTACCTATTGTGGCAAGGCCACAGGCTTTTGGGTATTGCTTTAGATATAAATACGATTGTGTTCCTAACTTAAAATAAAGTATATGTGGGTTATATATGATTTCTTCTTCTGCCCATTCAGCAATGATTTGCACATTATCATTCATACCATAATGCACGCTTCCTTCAAATAAACGCACCATCATCAAATCTAATGCGAGTGATTTGAAATAAGGGTTTTCTTGTGCCCGAGTAAAAGTGGGAGCGACAGCCGTTTTATTTAACAAATGAGCTTTAAATTCATTTGATACCGTATAACTATGACCAAGAAAAGCAATAGCAGAAAAAACAGCAATTAAAGTAACAACGCGGATCGATTTTCTGGCAGCAACTGAAAGTTTAAGTTGAAACTGTGTTTTTGTTGGCCATAAAACTATGGCAATAAGAAATAAGAAAACAAACCAATGTTGTGCCGAAATATAAAAAGGCAATTCCACTTGAGTATGAACGGCAATGGGTAGTAAAAAAGCAGCATAGGCATACCGTCGACTGTGGGGAAGTTTTGATAAGCTTAAGATGACCCCGATCACTACCAATAACAGTCCCAAACCACTAATCAAGCCACCTTCAACTAACCAAAATAAAGTTTCATTGTGCGGATGAGACACTCGCTGTGAGGGTAATTTTGCTTCTGGGTGCTGTTGGTAAAAGCCAGGTTTACCATATTGCCATACACGAACAAAACTACCGATCCCATGCCCAAAGATTGGTTTTTGTTTAATGAGCTCTACAGAAATATCGTAGATCCCTAAGCGAGCAGTACCTGAAAAACCTGAGTTTATTGCTGTTGTTTTTTCTAATACGCTGGTAAGACCACGTTTGTTTTCAATCGTGTTCGCTGTTGTGATTGCAACCATTATCGCGACTAAAATGAGGATCCACCGGTATTTATCTGCCTTAACAAAACGCCAACGACTAATAAGTAATAATGGCAATGCTAATAAAAATCCTAATGCACCGACTCGTGAACCCGAATAACCAACGATAAAGGCACTGACACTGATAATAATCACGATACTGATAAACCGCCAAACATGACCATGACGGATAAAGGGCCGTGATACTAGCCATAACCCTAATATAATGATCGTGACTTGGAAGCTTGCTTGGTTATTTATATGTTGGAATAAACCCGTTGGCATGCCGCTGGCATTGAATGGTAACCAAGCAGGAATTTTATCGACTAAAATAATTTGGGCTAAACCAACTAGGCTATGAAACAAACCTGAAAAAAGTAAAACAAATATCAAACGATCAAGATGACCTTGTTTTAAATTGTGTTGAAATAAACTAAGTAGAAATAACAATCCTCCCCAGATAAAAAGTAATCTGAAAAACCATTGCTCTACAATTTCGATGCCGGCAAACATGCCACTGCACCAAACCAATATTGGGAAACTTACGATATAAATAAAATATCGCGGCAGATATAGCTGCTGACTCAGTGTGAGTCTATATAAAGAATAAAAACCAATACCACTAGCAATGAGCCAGATAACAATATTATTGGGAATGCGTAAACCGGTACCGCCAATATTAGGATGAAAATAGAGGGGAGCAAATACTAATAAGGCAGCAAGCATCCATTCGATAGGCTTTATTGTCTGTACCCAGCTAAAGTTCATAGTCTAATTCGGTAATATTGAAAAGTTCTCTAGGCTACATCATCCTGAATACTTATGATAATAACTTGATCATGGTTTGATAAAGTCATGCAAATTTTAGTTATTTTTATATTTTAAAGCACAGTATTTTGTTTTCGTGCAGACTGTGTTGTGCGAACTATTTTACGGAACTAAATTTATGAGTTTACGGGGCTTAATTAACCTCCGAATTGTTATAGCTGTCATCATTATTATGCTGATCGGTAGTGCAACTGCAGTGTGGCAAGCACGCCAGTCAGTCGCTAAAGAAGTTCAATCTTCAATAAATTTAGCCTTGCAGATGATTGAGTTTGGTTTTGCACAAATGCCTAGTTCCAACCGATATGGCAATAATTGGCTGCCACAAATATCAGCTCTGCAACAGGTAAGGCATATTCAAATATCGATTACAGAACAAGGTAAAGATCCCATCGAATTTTTCACTAAGCAAAAATCGCTGGCAAAAGAGCTTTTGCCACCCAGATGGTTTATCAATGTTGTGATGACGGATTATCTTACTGCTGACTACGAAATAACGATGTCAGATGGTAGTGTGAAAACACTATTAATTGAAGCTGATCCGATGGATGAAATTATTGAAGCATGGGGTGAATCACAAGCTTTTTTCTGGTCGACAGTCGCCATGTTGGCCGCTATCTTCTTTGCAATCAATGTTGTATTTCATTCGATGTTAAAAGCGGTGCAAAGTATTTTATCGGGTTTGCGTGAGGTTGAGTCGGGAGAATATGGCAATGTTCTGCCCAGTTCAAAAATCAGTGAGTTTAATGCTATTTCAGCTGAAATTAACGCGATGTCTGCAGCGTTAAAGTTAGCACAAGAGAGCAACCAGGCTTTGGCATCGCACACGATACAAATTCAAGAAACAGAACGACAAACGATGTCACGCGAATTGCACGATGAAATGGGCCAGTCATTAACTGCGATTAAAGCAATGGCCGTGACCATCAAACAACCGAATGTCGATGTTACGTTAGCGGCAGATTCAATTATTGAAGTATGTAATCATTTGGCTGTTGTTGTACGCTCAATGATGCGTACTTTACATCCTCTGAGTTTGGCAGATTTAGGTTTAGAAGCAACATTGACTGATCTAGTTACTGAATGGCAACGAAGAAATTCAGATCTTGAAATAAAGCTCGACTATGATGCCGGCTTGGAACAACTAGACAATAAAATTGCCATTCATGTTTATCGTATTGTACAAGAATGTCTGACCAACGTAGTCAGACATGCACAAGCCTCTCAAGCGGATGTGAGCTTAAAACTTGTTTCTCAACGAGTTGAAATAAGCGTGATTGATAACGGTATTGGAGGCAAGGCTGAAGTGCAGGGTTTTGGAGTATTAGGAATGCGAGAAAGAGTAGAAAGTTTAGGTGGGAAATTTGACTTTAACTCAAAAGAAAATAAAGGTGTGCAAGTTAAAGCATGGATGCCATTTGTAGGAAAAAAGGATGAACACTAAAATTAGAGTTTTATTGGTTGATGATCATGCTGTTGTTCGAGCAGGTTTCCGGATGTTGTTATCTTCACAAGAATTTATTGGTGAAATTTTAGATATAGATCGAGGTGAAATTGTTACTCAGGAATACAGTCAATTTCAACCAGATGTTGTGGTAATGGATCTATCAATGCCCGGTATCGGTGGCCTAGAAGCAATTCGACGTTTAATCAAGCAACATAACAAAGCTATTGTATTGGTCTATAGCATTCACGATGAAGCAATTTATGTTGATCGAGCTATGCAGGCGGGAGCAAAAGGTTATGTCAGCAAAAATAGTGCACCTGAAATTTTAGCCGAAGCAGTGCAAACCGTTGTAAATGGTGAGACTTATATTGAATCTGGGCTTACGACTGCAACGCTTGATGGTATTAAAGATGACGTTGAACAGTATCGAGAAGTGATCGGTTTATTATCACCTCGAGAATTTGACGTGTTTTGTTTGGTTGCCAAAGGAATGAATGCACATGATGCTGCTGAACAACTGTGTTTGGGTTATAAAACAGTGGCTAATTATAATACCCAAATAAAACAGAAACTCAATGCAAATACGGCTGCTGAACTTGCCAATATCGCAATGGTATTAGGCATTATAAAAAACTGAGTTGGAGTACTAACAAGTTGAACCAGTTATAGCTTATTTATTAACTATTATGTTAGTAACCCTATCGCTAATAGGGACTTATCGGACAAAATTTACGCTATAAAAAATAAAAAAACACGATACACGTATAGTTTTCAATGGAAATGTCTTTGTAAGTTACTGATATAAGGGTTAATTTCAATATCTGACTGATGTTGAGTTATTTTCATGATTTAGATCACTTCACTTTTCTAAATAATTCATGTTATGTTCATTTCGACATTAATATTTTTCTGATGTGAAGGAAAATGTAAATGTTTTGACAGTCAGAACTATCTAACTTAGTGGTGAAAAAAGATTTAACCGTGTTTATCTTTTCCATTGTAAATAGGTATTTGTAATTATAAATTTAGCCCAAAAGGTAAATTGAAATGGCAAAAACAATCATGATTGTTGATGACTCCGCGTCAATCAGACAACTCCTTAGTTTTACTTTAAAAGGTGCCGGATATGATGTTATTGATGCCGTTGATGGTGTTGATGCACTGGCAAAACTAAATGGCGTGAAAATCCACTTACTCATTACCGATGTCAACATGCCGAATATGGACGGTCTTACCTTAGTCCAAGAAGCAAAAAAATTACCTGCATATAAATTTACTCCGATGATGATCTTGACAACTGAAGTCTCAGAAGAAAAAAAACAAACTGGAAGGGCCGCCGGCGCTAAAGCATGGATAGTTAAACCCTTTCAACCGCCAACATTACTAGCGGCAGTCTCTAAGTTAATATTGCCATAAGGGTTTTAGATTGACGTAAAGGAGGTAGCGTTGTGACGATTGATATCAAACATCAGGACGACTCGACGACACAGCTTGTAATTCAGGATGAAATGACAATTTATACTGTTTTAGAGTTGCGAGACACCTTATTACCTTATTTAGAAGAAAATAAGGAATTGCAGCTTGATTTATCTGACGTGAGTGAAATTGACAGTGCCGGCATGCAGCTACTGCTCATGCTCAAGCAACAAGCAGTAAAGATAAATAATCAATTTACGTTAGTCCATCACAGTCATGCAGTGGTAGAAACCTTAGAGCTATTTAACGTGGCCTCATTTTTTGGTGATCTTGTTGTTTTATCAGCAGATTGGGAGGCATCATGAGCGATTTAGATGCTGTTTTTGAAACGTTTAAACAAGAAGTAAAAGAACTTCTAGAGGAAATGGAAGAGGCATTATTGATACTTGAAGACACCCCCGATGATTCAGAGACCATTAATAGTTTATTTCGAGCTATGCATACAGTTAAAGGCTCAGCAGGTTTATTTGGTCTTAATGATATTGTTGCTTTCACGCACGAAGCTGAAACCATATTAGATCAAGTTAGAAATAATGAGAAAGCGATCGACCATAATTTAATTTCGGTGTTATTAGATTGTAAAGACCATACCGAAAAGCTTATCCACCATTGCATCGAGTTTCCAGATCAAGATTTACCAGGTGAACTGGCATCATATGGCGAAAAACTTGTTGTTCAACTGACAGGTAAAACAAAACAAGATGATACCTTGCCTATAGTAAATGGCACTACACAGACAGTAGAAATGGACACAAGTGCCGAGGCTGGTGAGCTCAGTGATAAATGGATCATTTCTTTAGCATTTAAAGCGGATGCATTTAGGATGGGTGTTGATCCCATGTCATTTTTACGTTATTTGAAAACATTAGGTGATATTGAAAGAGTTTTATTACTAACGGATGTTATTCCAGAGGCAGATGAATATGATCCGGAAAGCTGTTATCTGCAGCTAAAAGTAGCCTTTAAAAGTGAAGCAGACAAACAAACTATCGAAGATGTCTTTGAATTTGCCAGCGATGATTGTGATATCAACATCCTACCTCCACATTCCAAAATTGATGAATACATTTCCTTATTAGAGGAATCTGATGATCAAGTAGAGTTGTTGGGGGAAATGTTAGTTAAGATTGGTGTATTGACCGATAATGACATTACTCGAGCATTGCAAAAAATGAGCGATGACAGCCAAGATAATAAACCCATTGGTGAAGTCTTAGTCGAACAGCACGTTGTTCATCCTGAAGTTGTTGATAAAGCGCTTAAAAAACAACAGAAAATCAAACAGAAAGTAGCAAATGATGCCAATTATATCCGAGTTGATTCAGGCAAGTTAGGGCAGCTGATCAACCTTGTTGGAGAGCTTGTTATCTCCGGTGCGGCAATGGACTTGATGGTAGAAAGGCATGGTTTGGCTGATGTCGAAGAAGTTGCCACAACCATGAATACCTTAGTCAGCGATATTCGAGATACGGCTTTAGATCTTAGAATGGTGCCCATCAGTGAAACCTTTAACAAATTTAAACGTGTGGTTAGAGACGTCAGTAAAGAATTGGGTAAACAGATTGAGTTAAAAATAACCGGTGGTGAAACAGAGTTAGATAAAACAGTCGTTGAAAAGATCAATGATCCACTGACACATTTACTTCGAAACTCACTTGATCACGGTATTGAAACGCCTGAACAACGTGCACAAGCCGGCAAGGAAGACAAAGGCTGTATACAGCTAAATGCGTATCACCAATCAGGTCATATCGTAATTCAAATAATTGATAATGGTGCGGGTTTAAACACAGAAAAGATCTTAGCAAAAGCGATAAGTAATGGACTCATCAGTGAAGACCATAACTTAACGCAGCAAGAAATATATAACTTAATCTTCGAGGCAGGACTGAGTACCAAGGCCCAAGCCAGTGATCTATCTGGTCGTGGTGTTGGCATGGATGTGGTTAGAAGAAATATCGAAGGTCTACGCGGTTCAGTGAATATAGATAGTGTTCCGGGGCAAGGCACAACAATTACCATTCAATTGCCATTAACACTCGCAATCATAGATGGCTTCATGGTTGAAGCTATGTCCGAGCGATATATTATTCCGCTTAGCATGGTTGATGAGTGTGTGGAAATGAGTAGTGGCGAATGGGAAGTTGATGACGTCCAACACTATGTCAACTTAAGAGGCGTAGCAATGCCATTCCTACGGTTAGGTGAGTATTTCAATATAGGCAAAACGAATGGTGATAAAGGCAGGGAAAGTCTAGTTGTAGTTCGGTCAGGGAAAAGTAAGGCTGGATTTGTTGTTGACGAGCTGCATGGTGAACATCAAACAGTTATCAAACCCTTAGGTAAAGTGTTTGAAAATATATCAGGTTTAACAGGGGCAACAGTGCTGGGTGATGGCAATGTTGCACTTATCTTAGATGTTCAAGGGCTTATTCAAAAAGCGGTAAAAGGTGAATGATGAGCGAATCAATCATTCAAAGTGGATGTATTAACTAACAATAATTAAAGTTCTAATAAGGACTTTTTAGAAATGTTTACGTAGTGAGGATTAATAGCTATGACATATTTTAAAAATTTAAAACTGGGTTCCAAATTAAGTATTATTCTAGCGTTTATCTTAATTGTTACTTCAGCAGGTTCCTACAATGCCATTACGAATATCGAAGATACTGCTGTAACGGTTAAACGAATCACTCAAGTTCGGGTGCCTACTGCAGAATCTAGTATGTCGATGTTAAATGGACTGAATCAAGCTCTTGCCGCACTCCGAGGATGGATGCTGTTAGGAAATGACAAATTTCGTGATGAACGACAACAGGTGTGGAGTGACGATATAGAACCTGCACAAGCATTAATGCAAGAAAAAGCCAAAACATGGACAAATCCTGAAAATATTGAACGGTTAAACCGTATTAACGAGCTTTTGCCAAAGTTTAAACAGGCACAGCAAGAAATTGAAGAGATAGCACAAACGGTTGACAATGTTCCTGCTGTAAAAATGTTATTTGACAAAGCCGCACCACAAGCCTCCATCATGTCAAAAAGCATCACCACGATGATCGACTTAGAAGCAACATTGTCAGCAACCAAAGAACGCAAAATGTTATTAGGAATGATGGCTGATGTTCGTGGCACTATTGGTTTAGGGTTGGCAAATATTAGAGCATATTTATTATCTGGAGATGAACAATTTAAAGAAAAATTTGACACGCTTTGGGCTAAAAATGATCGTCGTTTTGCAGATTTATTAAAAAACAAACACTTATTAGGGGAGAAACAAACCGAAGCGTTCAATGCCTTGCATAAAGCAAGAACAGCTTTTGTGCCACTTCCACCGGAAATGTTTAAGTTACGTGGAGGAAAGGATTGGAATCTGGCTAACTACTGGTTAGGCACAAAAGCGGCCCCAATAGGTGCCGAATTAGTCTCTATTTTAAAGTCGATGTCTGCTAACCAGCAAGAGCTATTGCAAACTGATGCAAAAGAATCGTTAGTTGCTCAACAGGAAGCGATTACATCAAGCTGGATCTTAATCGTGGTCAGCGTGATGATTGCCATCATTTTAGGTGTTCTATTTATTCTATCCGTCAATAAACGCTTAGCGAGACTATTAACGGCAATTCAACAATTAGAAAAAGGTGAGTTGCAAGCTAGTACCGATGAAGAAGATCTATCTAAAGACGAGATCGGACAATTGACGGGTGCGATGCAAAATATGCGTAATCAGTTACGAGACATTATTCAAACGGTGCGTAGTGGCGCGGACAATTTGGCAAGTGCTTCACAAGAAGTAAGTGCAACAGCACAAACAATTAGTCAGGGTGCGGTTGAGCAATCAACCAGTGTTGAAGGAACAAGTAGCTCAGTTGAACAGCTCAATGCTTCTGTACAGCAAAACGCAGAAAATGCGGGTGTTACTGAAAAAATGGCAACCAGTTCTGCCAATGAAGCACAACAGGGTGCTACAGCCGTGACTGAGACGGTGACTGCGATGAAACATATCGCTAAGAAAATCAGCTTGATAGAAGATATCGCTTATAAAACCAACTTATTATCACTTAATGCTGCGATTGAAGCGGCCTCAGCGGGGGAACATGGTAAAGGTTTTGCAGTGGTTGCTGCTGAAGTTCGTAAATTAGCAGAAAGTAGTCGAGTTACTGCTGAAGAAATCAGCGAACTGGCAACTGATAGTGTTGATATAGCAGAGAAAGCGGGCAAGCTTATTATTGAAGTTGTGCCTGATATAACAAAAACAGCCGATTTGATACAAGAGATTAGTGCCACATCAGAAGAACAAGCTAAAGGCATTCGTCAAATAAGTGATTCAATGGGGCAATTAGATCAAGCCACGCAACAGAGTGCCGCAGCTTCGGAAGAATTAGCTGCAACATCAGAAGAGTTAAGCGGTCAGGCAGAACAGTTACAGCAAGCCGTTGCATATTTCAAACTTGAACAGGGTGATAAAACTCAGAAAGAGCAAGAGCGGAGAGTGCCGGTAAAAGCTAATCCGGTTGCTAAAGTGCAAGCTGTTGTAACACCGACTCAGTCAGGTAGTGCTAGTGCGCCAGACTTCAACGAACAAGACTTTGAACGATTCTAGTCTGGGAGTTTATTTATGAATGAATTAGCGGTAAGTAATGGAACAAAAGAGGTTGCGGTTGTTGACGGTGATCAACAAAGACAATATCTGACTTTTCTAGTGGGCAAAGATCGGTTGGCTATCGCGATCAACGATGTTAATGAAATCATTGAGATCAGCAATATTACACATGTTCCAATGACACCAAACTATATTCGCGGTGTTATAAATCTACGAGGAAATGTTGTTCCTGTTGTTGATTTGTCAGCACGACTCGGTCATCAAACCAGTGAAATAAGCAAACGAAGCTGCATAATTTTAGTTGAGATTTTAACGGGTGATGAATCTCAAAATATAGGAATGCTTGTTGATCAAGTGGATGAAATACTTGAAATTCCAGAAGAGAATATACAAGCTGCGCCAGAGTTTGGTTCAGACATCAGAGTGGACTTTATTCAAGCGATGGGGCGAGTGGATGATGATTTTATTATTTTGCTGGAAATCAGTCGAGTACTGTCTGTTGACGAGTTAGCAGCATTAAACAAGGTTACCCAATCGGCAACGGAAACTGCTGTATTGGAAGATGAAAGTGCACCCGCTGACTAATACGATGGAGCTAAATTTAACTACGAAAAAACATTACTCGTTGTTGTGAGTGTAATACCAATCATTTTTGGGGAAATATTATGAACGTTATTAAAGATATGGGATTTAGAAATAAGCTGTTGTTGCTTTTAGTTATGCCCATATTAGGCTTACTGTTTTTCTCATTCTTCTCTATTAATGCAAAGTTCACGGCAGCTAATGAAATGGCTGATGTTGAGCAGATGGTTAAAATGAGTGTAGAAATTAGTGCTTTGGTGCATGAGCTTCAAAAAGAAAGGGGAATGACGGCTGGTTTCTTGGCGAGTGAAGGGGATAAGTTTTCATCTGAACTAAAAAGCCAAAGAAGCTTAACGGATGAAAAAAATGCAAATTTAGAGCGATTTTTAACTAACTTTGACCAATCCGTTTTAGAAAGTCAGTTATTGAGTCAAGCATTGAATAAATTACAAAACATTAAATCAATTAGACAAAATATCACCTCATTTAAAATCTCAACAAAAGAGGCAATTTCTTTTTATACAAATTTAAATAGCATGTTTTTAGCTACCATTAATTTGGTTTCTAAAAAGAGTTCCAATGCCAGCATCGGTAGCATGACAACAAATTATGTCAATTTCTTACAAGGTAAAGAAAGATCCGGTATTGAACGGGCAGTATTAAGTAATGTATTTGCATCAAATAAATTTAGTGACGGCCTGTTAGAAAAAGCGATCTCTTTAAAGGCGATGCAAAATACCTTTTTTGGCAGCTTTAAAAGTTCTGCGACACCAGAGCAAGTGCAGAACTTTAGTGCATTAGAAAACTCAGATATATCACAGGAAGTGAACAAAATGCGTGATATAGCCTATAAGGCAGGATCAACTGCAGGCTTAGAAGATTTTGGTGTCGATGCGGGCCACTGGTTTAAAACGTCAACAAATCGAATTAATGCATTAAAAAAACTAGAAGACCAACTTTCAGCAGGTTTAAGCAAAAATGCCAGCCGTATTCGGCAGCAGGCTGATACCTCATTTAAATGGTTTACCGTGATTACGGCTGCAGCTCTACTTATTACCTTTATTCTGGCAATATCGATCACTCGGTTATTGCTGAATCAATTGGGTGGTGAGCCAAAAGAAATTGCGAATATTGCTCAACAAATAGCGCAAGGTAATTTAAACATAGACTTCAAATCATCAAAAAAAGAGCAAGGAATTTATGCCGATATTCACCAAATGGTAGAAAAGTTGCGTGAAGTGATACAGACGGTACGAGGTGGTGCTGATAATTTAGCGAGTGCCTCCCAACAAGTGAGTGCAACGGCACAAGTTATTAGTCAAGGTGCAGTCGAGCAATCAACCAGTGTTGAAGGAACAAGTAGTGCTGTTGAACAACTAAATGCCTCCGTGCAGCAAAATGCCGAAAACTCAGGTGTTACAGAAAAAATGGCAACCAGTTCTGCTAACGAAGCACAGCAAGGTGCAATCGCAGTGTCAGAAACTGTGACAGCGATGAAACATATCGCTAAAAAAATTAGCCTTATTGAAGATATTTCTTATAAAACGAACCTACTATCACTCAATGCTGCTATTGAAGCGGCCTCAGCGGGGGAACATGGTAAAGGTTTTGCTGTGGTTGCTGCTGAAGTACGTAAATTGGCAGAAAGTAGCCGTGTTACTGCTGAGGAGATTAGTGAGCTGGCAACCGATAGTGTTGAGATAGCAGAGAAAGCGGGGAAACTTATTACTGAGGTTGTTCCTGACATTACTAAAACATCCGATTTGATACAGGAAATCAGCGCCGCAACTGAAGAGCAAGCGTCAGGGGTAAGACAAATTAGTGAAGCAATGGGGCAATTAGATCAAGCAACACAGCAAAGTGCTGCATCATCAGAAGAATTAGCCGCAACAGCAGAAGAATTGAGTGGTCAAGCCGTACAGTTGCAACAGGCCGTTGCATATTTCAACTTGAGTTAAGCAATACATAAGTAGTTGAAAAATCGATAATTATGAGTAAATTCGATACCGCTAGAAGAATGCTGTAGAAACGATTTTCTTTTAACTTAGTTGCAAATAAAAGAGTTGCCCACAATGAATCATTATGTCTTGAGGTTATCGTTATTGCTGCTTTAATTACATCAGATGAGTTTGCACTCTTTCGTAACTTTATTTACGAACATGCGGGAATAGATTTATCACCATCAAAGCAAGTTATGGTTGGCAGTCGTTTAGCTAAGAGGCTTAATTATTTTCAATTAGATAGTTATTTGCATTACTTTCAGCTTGCGATGAGTGCTGAAAATAAAGCTGAACTTCAGATGATGGTTGATATTTTAACCACCAATGAAACTTATTTTTTCCGTGAACCGAAGCATTTTGATTATTTACGCGACAATATTCTAAGCTCATGGAGAGGTAGTAATAATAGTTTCAGGATCTGGAGTGCTGCAAGTTCCTCTGGTGAAGAAGCCTATTCTTTGGGCATGACCTTATCTGAAAGTTTAGGTGCACATGAATGGGAAGTTTTAGGCACTGATTTAAGTACAAAAGTATTAAAAAAAGCCCAGCAAGGCGTATATCTAATGGATCGCATCGAGTTACTCGAACAAGCGTTAATGGAAAAATATTGTCTTAAAGGGGTGCGCTCACAAACAGGAACATTCCGAGTCGGCGATAAATTACGGCAGAGAACTCGCTTTAAACAACTTAATTTGATGAAACCCTTACCGCTTAAAATGGCGACGTTTGATGTGATATTTTTGAGGAACGTGCTGATATATTTTGACAATGAAACTAAAAGAAAGGTGGTAGAACGAATAATTTCGGCCTTAAAACCAGGCGGACATTTTTTTATTAGCCATTCTGAAACATTAAGCCGAATTACGGATCACCTAGAAATGGTACAACCCTCAATTTATATTAAAAAATGAACATTCAGCCATTTAAACATACAAATAGAATTATCATTGATCCCGGTGAATTTTATGTCAGTAATAAACAAGAAGTTATTTCTACTTTACTAGGTTCATGTGTTGCTGCCTGTTTGTATGATCCTGTTAATCAAGTGATAGGTATGAACCATTTTTTATTAGCGTATAGAAAACATATGCAGAATATTCCCAACATCGAATCTGAAGAGGGCAGATATGGCATTAATGCGATGGAGCTACTAATTAATGAAATGATGGCGAAAGGTGCAATTAGGATGAACCTTAAGGCAAAATGCTTTGGTGGAGGTGATGTTTTACGTCTTCGAGAAGACTTGGATGGACGTAAAAGTGTCGGTGGGGTAAATATCGACTTTATTCGAGAATTTTTACAAAATGAAAATATCCCGATGGTGAGCTCAGCTTTAGGGGGTGATTTTGGCCGAAATGTACATTTTGTGGGCAGTGATTATTCTGTATTTGTAAAAAAAATTGGTGAAAGCCAAAAATCAAATCTTGAAACTGAAGAAAGAACATATTGGAAGAAAAGTATTGATGAACATGAAAGAGAAAAAGCACGGGCTGCAACAGTTACGAGTCAAGATGAGTTCTGGTAAATATTATGGATGAAATACGTGTATTCATTGTCGATGATTCAGCTGTTGTTCGCCAGGTGCTGACAAAGGTTTTAGATAATATCGGCGGGATTACAGTTATTGGTTCAGCTCCGGATCCGATTTTTGCTCTCACAAAATTAGAGCAAGATTGGCCAGATGTCATCGTGCTGGATATTGAAATGCCACGAATGGACGGGGTGACATTCTTAAAAAAATTAATGAAAGAACATCCTATTCCGGTTGTTATCTGTTCAACACTGACCACGAAAGGTGCTGAAGTAACGATGCATGCCATGAGTGCTGGAGCGGTTGATATCATCACCAAGCCAACCGTAAACCTGAAAAACTTTTTGACTGATTCTGAAACCTTAATGGCCAATGCAATTAAAGGAGCAGCACAGGCAAAAGTCACTACCTCAGATACGACAAAGGCTAAATCGAAATTAGTTGAAAAATCGATATCAGTCATAGCTGATACCACTGATCGTGTTATAGCAATTGGTACCTCAACAGGCGGCACTCAAGCCTTGGAGAAAGTATTAACACGTTTGCCAAATACATCGCCAGGTATGGTTGTTGTTCAACATATGCCAGAAGCATTCACTGCTGCATTTGCTCAACGACTGAATAGTGTTTGTCAGTTAACGGTTAAAGAAGCAGAAAATAATGATCGGGTAATGCCTGGCCTTGTTTTAATTGCACCAGGGGGCAAGCACTTATTATTAAGGCGTAGTGGCGCTCAGTATCGAGTTGAAGTAAAAGACGGCCCACTTGTTACCAGGCACAGACCATCCGTTAATGTGCTATTTCGCTCTGTTGCCAGTTCAGCAGGAAAAAACGCGATAGGGATCATCATGACAGGCATGGGAGATGACGGTGCCAAAGGCTTGAAAGAACTCCATGAAACAGGTGCATTAACCATTGCCCAAAATGAAGAATCTTGTGTGGTTTATGGCATGCCTAAAGAAGCTGTAAAAGCGGGTGGTGTGGATGCTGAAATGCATATAGATCAAATTCCACAGCTTATTGTGTCATCGCCAAGCCGAGCAGTCTTTCTCTCGGAAAAGGAAAGTAAATAAAGGTCTTGTTAAATTAATTTTCCTCAGAATGAAGCTTTGATCATCGTACTCTTTATTTTGATGAAAGTTCATTTAGTGTGGTGATGTAAACACGATTAGAACGGCTAGTTTTTCGAGCAACAGCTGGCTATATGATTTGCAATAGACTGGTGTAGAGATAAGTTTTGTATAGGTAAATACTATGAATATAGAATGGACAAGCGCGTTAAGCATAAATGATGAGCGAATAGATAAAGAGCATCAACTATATTTTGATTTATTGAATCGCCTGCACAAAGAGTGTGCACAGGGGGCAAGTAAGAAAAAGCTTCGCAGGCTATTTGAAGAACTTATGTTATTTATTCGCTTTCACTTTATGGCCGAAGAGAACGTGATGATTGATATGAAATACGAGGGCTATAAAGAGCATCGCATGGCTCACGCACGAGCTTTAGACGTTATAAAATCTAAACTATATGATTATGAAAATGATGCAGTAGAGATAGAGGATATTTTAGAGTTTGCAGTTGAGTGGTTTTTATTGCATATATCGACACTAGATAGAGATCTTGGTAAGTTTTTAGCAATACACAAGCAGACGGAACAAGGTACTGTTATCTAAATGTAAGCTTCATTACTGTTATTAGTACCGGCACAAGCGTATGTTGGCAGTTTCATAAACAAAGATTGACCTATTTTGTACACGAGGTACTACATTAAAGAAGACTGGAAGTATTGATGCATTCATTAAAATAGATCGAGTTCTTGTGGTTGAATATGCTAGATGGGGGGAAACAGAAAGAAGAGTGTGCGATGCTTGTGGTGAGTTCTGTTGGAGCTGATTCAGCTTCAAAAAATTATTACTTGCGAACAAAAGGAGAAATGAAAAATCAGCTTATAAGCTTGGATTTATCATCACTGACTATATATCGACCTTCTTTATTGTATGGCGCTAAGCGTGAAGAGTTTCGATTTGGTGAGATGCTAGGTTTTTATTTCAGGCAACTATTTTCTTGCTTGCCATTTACTATTATTAAACGATACAAACCCGTATCGGTGTCTGATTTAGCTGACGTTATGGTGAAATATTCAATGAATCCCTCAGCGGAAATTTCAATAATTTCTTCTGAGAAAATGCACGATGTAAAGATGTAGAATAAAATATATCTCCGCCCTGTAGAGTTGTCATAAATTTAGCAGAGTACTTTCCTAGTCCTGATCCCCCCATTTTATTTGAAGTCCCTAATTTCAGCTTGATGTGAGATTATTTTTTTGTCCGTTTTATAGCCCAACTGGTGACAAAGTAAAGCTGGTAAAGAATGTATGGAGTTATGCCGAGTAACAGTGCGTCCGTCCTTTGAAGTTGTTCACCTGATACCACCACTACAATGACGAGTAACAGTCCGGCAGCTCCTAGCTTGACAAGCTTAATCCATTCTTTAGCTATGGTCTTCTTCATTTTGAGTCCTTTTCAACTGACTAATCTAATTGCAACCCTACTTACATTTAGTGAGGGGTGAGTTTTAGGCTAAAAAAGTACTATCTTCAAATGATTATGGGTTGGGAAGGCTATACTTTTTCTCTATCGACGTTTAAAGTAAGCTTTAGTAATTAAATCAAGAAAATAGCACATTAGGAATGAATTGTAATGATAATAAAATCCTTGAAAGGCTACACTTTAATTGAATTAATGATCGTCATTGCTATTATTGGCATCTTGGCGGTTATAGCTACTCCCATCTATAGTCGTTATACCAATGAAGCAAAAGCAACAGAGCTACTCATGCTTATTCATCGAATTAGCTTGGCTTATCTTGATGCTTCATATGATGAAATTCCCGTTAATAGTGCAAACCCAAATCCCTATGACAGTGCTGCCTTTGGTAAGGCTCCGAGTGCTTTTGTAGGCATGGATGGTTTGTATACAACAAAAGAAGGAATCCAATTGTCTTCTGCTGTGATGGATAGATTTGGCCTGTTTAAGCATATTATTAATCAATCTGTACCGGTTGTATATTTAAAGGCGACGGGAGAGAAAAATATAGAATTACTGCAAGCCTTAAACCATATTATGAAGATAGAACATGTTTATCTTTCACGTGAGGTGCTTGTTGTTTCATTATCTAATAGAGTACCTACGTTGCATCATGATAGTCATCAAGCATCAGTTGTTACACATAAGCTAAATACGCCTGCAATACCTAAACAAACACCGCCTAATCTTGCCCCAACGATTCCAGCTGTAGCAACGCCAACTCAATCACCACCTTTGCTACCTAATCTTGTTCCGACCATTCCACCTGTAGCAACTATACAACCGGTAACGGGTACCGGAAATAGTCAGCCTCAACAGCCACCAGTTATACTTCCTAGCCAGACTACTGCGAGCACCACGCATACAGCAACTGACCCACATGCTGTACATAACCAACATCCCACTACACATGGGCAGCATACATTCTCAGGAATTTCAGCAAATTGCTTAAGACATTATGGTTGGGTTAAAAACCACTTACATGGTTGTTGAAAGCTGCACTAAATAATGATTCTGCAATAAATTAAAAAACAAATAATAAGCAGAGGGACATATGGTCGATTCACCACAAAACAATAAATCAAGTGAAAATAATGATTTTGAAGGTTTGATTAACGAAGCGATGACTGAAATCTCCGAAAAACAGTTTTCTTTCGACAGGTCATTTTATATTCCAACTTGGTTGCCGTATATGGTCGCCGTTATATTAGTTATTAGTCTTGTCTATAACGTGCCTCATATTTCAGATACACACTTGAACCCATCAAGTCATGCTTTTGAATCGGGTCAACGGATTGGTTTATTAAACGTAGCTGAAAATATTAACGCCTACCACCGTGAACATGGAAAGCTGCCTAAGAAAATGCCAAGTGCCTTGAGTAGTGTGTTGAAGATTGAATATGAAAAATTGGGTACAGATCAATATACATTATCAATGCCAACAGCTGATGGTTTACTCATCTTAAGTAGCCACGGTACTCATGAAGATATTTACCTGGAGTATGGAGGCTGATGATGAATCAGTTTACGTTTGGTTGGCTATTAAAACTAGTTAAAAATGAGCTAACGTCGGCCGTTTATGAGGACTTTGAAAAAACACTGCCAGACGATCTACCTTCAGCTTGGGATCATGCTTGTTCTGCGTTACAAATATCGATGTCAGAATTGGCTCAAAAAATTGCTACAGAGTTTTCACTCGACGTGGCTAAATTGCCTACGACCAAAGCAGAAATGTCGGATGTGCCAGACAGTGTGTTAGAAAAATATCGTGTTGTTATTCTAGATGAAAATGACAATCAGATAGTATTTGCGAGTGCCTTTCCTTATGATCAAGAGGCCTTTTCCATATTGACATTTTTAACCGATAAACATGTCGAGTTCGCGATATCTTCACCTATTGAGATTAAAGACTGGCTATCAAAGCATCTCTCACATCAAACTATTGATTCAAGTAGCCCCCAATCTTCAGTTACGATTAAAAGTTCAGTTATTGTTCGTTTAGTTGACAAGTTAATTCAACAAGCACTTAGAGACCGCGCGAGTGATATTCACATTGAACCACTTAGTGGAGAAGGCGTTGTAAGATTTCGCATTGATGGTTTACTTCATAAAATAACGACATTTCCGTGGCCAGTATTCAAACATATCGGGCAACGGATAAAAGCAATATCTCGTATAGATGTGACGAACAGTATTGTTCCTCAGGATGGTCAAATACATATAAATACTAATCAAGGAGCACTTGATTTACGAGTCTCTACCCTTCCGGTTAAAGGAGGGGAAAAATTTGTTCTTCGTCTATTACAAAGTTATGCCGTTAGATCATTAGATGAACAAAATTTTTTACCCAGAGAACTTCAGCAGCTTAAAGAGTTGATGACTCGGCAGAAAGGGATCTTGGTCATGTCTGGTCCAACGGGATCGGGTAAAACAACAACATTAAATAGCGCTATTCAAGAAATTAATACTATCGATAGGTGTATTGTTACGGTCGAAGATCCTGTTGAATATGAGATGGAAGGTATTGCCCAGGTAGATGTAAATGTTGCCCAAGGCTTAACATTTGAGAAAGCACTTAGGCATATTCTTCGCCAAGATCCCGATGTTATTTTAGTTGGTGAAATACGAGATAGTGAAACGGCAGAAATAGCTATAAGAGCGGCTTTAACAGGCCACTTTGTTCTTACTACAGTGCATACCAATGATGCGATGACAGTAATTCCTAGATTAAAAGATTTGGGGATATCAAATGCATTAATGGCTGACTCATTGACAGGGTTAGCTGCACAGCGTTTGGTTAGAAAGCTATGTACGAAATGTTCAACTCTTATTCAATCAGCAGACAGTCAATTGGAACAAGAATTTGCACGTGTCACTGGCAAGACTCCAAAAAGGCGAGCAAGTGGTTGTGACTCTTGTAGCCAGACAGGATTTTTGGGGCGGATTCCATTGTTAGAGATAGTGGTTGTTGATGAGTTGTTAGCAGATGCTATTCGAAATGGTGAAAATACTAATCAGCTAATGGAGATTGCCAAGCGACAAGGAGTAAGGACTTTATCCGCGTCGGCAGTGGAACATATTCTTAATGGTTCAACAACTGTTGAAGAGGCCTTCCGTGTGCTGGGAAAAGATCTTTGGGTTGAAACGAGTAATTAATTGAATTTATAGTATTTCAGTGAGATATGTAGAGCTTTAAATTTTCTACACAGAGTGTTCTTTTATTATTAATGAAAGGGGAGCGATAATGAGGTTTAAAAAAGTAGTCAAAACAGGTTTAGCTATAACTGCCTTGACGATTTCAATTTCAGGCTTTGCCCAAACAGAAAAACCCAATATTTTAGTGATTTGGGGGGATGATATTGGTCAATCAAATATCAGCGCTTATACCCGAGGAGTGATGGGCTACCAAACACCTAATATTGATCGAATTGCTGATGAAGG